>OKXD01000545.1_pt1 | contig 7812 bp, 4 predicted proteins | sample 1607661 | NCBI WGS metagenome assembly OKXD01 (sample SAMN02674607, study PRJEB24791) | human gut metagenome, SKBSTL069 | isolation source: stool | host: Homo sapiens | place: USA | reverse complement strand
ACTACATTGTTGATGTATTGATTTAATCCTTTGACTTTGAAGTTACGGGTTTTATTGTCTGCCAACAAATTGCGGAAACAGGTAATTCCACAGTCTATAGAAGTTTGCATTAACCCACCACAGGAGTGATTTTGGCATCCTTGAGCAATGATTGAATTTTGTATGGTACAATTATAAAGAGATTTGGATTGCTTCTCATTGTTGAAAGAGAAATTTTCATCTGTTGCCCATGTAAAAGAACAATGGTCATAAATTTGGTCATGACCGTGAGCTGCTCCTCCTGCATCTATTTCATCAGCACCATCAACTTGTCTGCCAGCACGCATACGTAGATAACGGATAATCACGTTATTAGCTCCACTAGAAGAAACTCTGCCATTATAAAGTACGATGCCAGGAGCAGGAGCTGTTTGACAGAGAACCGTCTGATTACTTAAGAACACAAGTACCTGCTTGTTTAAATCAATTTTACCTGCTACATTGAATACGATAATTCTACCTGGCTGACTGACGGCATCTCTCAACGAACCTGTACCGCTGTTGTTCGTATTAGTTACAACATAAACTTCTCGAGCATTACTAGCACGAGCTCCTTCAGAATTTCTACCATATCCTACTGCGCCCGGAAATGCCCGTGCATTGTCAGCAAAGACAGGAAATGCTGGACCAGAATTTGTATTTCCACCACTTTCTTCCTCCTCCAGATATGAACTGTGAGGATTGATGGCAGGATCTGCATCCTCCTCATCTACAGGTTCTTTATCCACGCAAGCCGCTAACGACGAAAGTGAAAACAAAAAGAAATATAAAATGCTTGTTAAGCATCTCACGGCAATTGGATATGCCTTTCTTTGAAAAGTTGCTGTGTTTCTCATTTTATATAAAATAATTAATAAATACTCATTTGATTAATAAATTAAATTCAAACCTAAAAAATTGTATATCCGTTGTCAAGTATACTTAATTATTTTGCTATTTACGTAATCAGTAGTTGAATATCTATTTTAATATTGATCCTCATCTTTATACGTAAAAATCAAGACTTTTTAGTTATTAAGGTACAATGCCCCATTGTGATGCATAAGCATCCTGAATTTCTTTGGTGTTGAAACATACAATCTCAATGTTGGGATAATAATCAATAGTAGCATCTATCCCAACTGAAGATTCGTCTAATTCATCTATGGGATACCATTCTGAATATTCTCCGTCATCCCATTCTACTCTATAATAAGCTGAATACCACGAAACTTCTGTTTCGCCAATCATAGTATCAATATTTGACTGTAATTTAGCCCATATACCTGTTATTAAATATAATTTATAGCCAATATCATCACCATTTGGTAATCTTACCATTTTATGCCAACTTACATTATTAACAGCCATTCCATTCCTATCTATAGAAAAGTCTTGTTCACAATACCCTTTATAACAATATTCTTTTTGAGTAGAATTATATACAATTCCAAGAACAAAGTCAATATCAGTTGGCCTAGCTGGTTCAAAAATGGATCTCCATTGATAATAAGTATTAACACTAACATTTCCGTTTACATAAGGACCTGAAGAACCATCGTCGTATGTTTCATCATAAAATCCTAATGTAATATCTAATGTGTAATCATTGTTTTCAGTATAAGGAAAATCTACATCAAATTCAACAGTAAAGGCTGAATTTGTGAAAGAAGAATCCGCTCTTTTAAGAATAATTCTATCGTAGAGCACCGTACTTGCTTCACCGTTCTTTAAGGTTACCAAAGCATTGCATAGTTCAATCGGATATGTATATGATTTACCATCATCAATTTCTATATTCAATTTAATTCGATGTTTTCCGAAAGGTATCAAGAAATTACCTTTTACATTCTTTCCACTTTGTGGATAAAGGCATCTAGTAAGATCTTCCTGATTATCAATATATACAAAACACTCATCTACATGATCACCCGTATTATACTGATAATCAAAATAAGGTTTTGTGAATAAATTCAGATTAACCATACATGTATTATCACTTGTCCCATCATTTAACAGTCCTTGCTGCACATCTCCTTGCATCAATGCAGTCTCTTCATATTCCATAAGGCCATTACCATCACATGAGATAGCAAACAAAGGAATAATTAAAAATAACATCGATTTGATAATTTGTTCTTTTTTCATGGTATTACATTTTATTTGTTCATTAATTGAAACTGTAGTCGAAAATTTCCTATCATTTCTATTTCTATATTATTTGTTCAGTTCAATACATCCCATAATGAAAGGGCCTGTTGCTTTAGCATCATTATCTCTCATTTTCTCTCCTATATAATACTCGAAACTACCGTCACGGTAAGGCTTACCACCTAATCCACCCACTTGGCAACATTTTGTCAATGTCAATGTTCCGTCCGAATTTGAGATTAGTAGTTTATCACACAGACCTTTAAAGGCCTTTTCTGCAATGGCACGATACTGACTATCAATATATCCTTTATTCACTGCTTTCATATAAGCATACATACATTGTGTCGTAACAGAAGCTTCCGGGAAATTACCGGTACGTGAAGGTTGATCAATCACCTGATACCATAAGCCATTTTTATCTTGGTATTTTGAAAGAGTCTCCGCTAATTCCTTCGTCCATTTAATCATATCAGCATAGCCTGAATGATCTTGGGGAATATATTCCAAAGCATCTACCAAAGCCATAAACCACCAACCAATACTACGTCCCCAGAAATTAGGAGAATGGCCAGTTTCCGGATCAGCCCAGCGCTGGCTCCGGTCCTCATTCCATGCATGATAATAAAGTCCCGTCTTGGTATCGTATGTATGCTGATGGCAGAGAGTGAACTGTTTAACAGCCTCATCAATCCATTCCGGACGATTAAATTCAGCTCCATATCGAGCCATAAAAGGAGAAGCCATATACAATCCATCCAACCACATCTGATAGGGATATATTTTTTTATGCCAAAAACCTCCATCTGTTGTACGAGGTTGCTTTTTCAGCTGATCTATCAAATTCTCGATAGCCAATTTATATTTCTCCTTTTTGGTTTCATTGTATAAATCAAAAAGAACTTTTCCGGAATTGATATAATCCAAATTATAGGTTTCTTTCTTATATAAATGAATCTCTCCTTTGTCGTCTACCAAAGAATCAGCCCATGCCTCTACATAATCAAAGTACCTACGGTCTCCTGTTTTCTTCCAAACTTGTAACATCGCACAACAACCTACTCCTTGCGCATAACCAAAATACAGGCGTTTTCCATGATCCAGCTGCCACGCTTCCGGGAAACGACGAATTTCCGAATCGGCAAACAGACGATAATAAGTGTCGGGAGCAAAAGTATCCGTACGGAAAGGAACTGCCGGAAGTCCGGCTTTATTAAACAGATTCACTCTAAAGAAAGTCCCATAACCGTAGCGTACAGCTACAGGTGCAGAGACATAAGTTGAAGAAAGTGTTATCAAACTTCCATCAATTACAGCTTCAGCCGGATAAAACCGCGCATCATTGCCGGCAATAAAAAATCCTTTTACCGGTTCATTGCCGGGTGTCTGCAGGCCACCTTCCGCAAATTCAAAATCTAATGTAATTTCTCTCCCATTCACTTTCATTGATTTGTAGAGAGGTCCTGAATAAACAATCTTTTTACCATATTGCTTTGCTAATGCCCAAGCTGCCAGCCGTTCGCCCGGTGCAACTTTATTTCGTGGATGTATGTCGGTAGAATCGGCTGCATCCGTCACTACTGCCATACCAATATTTTCAAGTCCACTTAACCATGTTTTTAATTGTGCTTCACGAATACCTGCCGGTTGCTTGTAATGTGGTGCAATCTGTACGAAATAGAAAGGCATATCCGGCTGATTCCATTCTTTCCGCCAACTATTAATCAGGTTAGTAAATACTTCCTGATATTTCTCATAACGAACAGAGTTGGATTCTCCCTGATACCAGATATTTCCTTTTACAGTGTACCCTACCATAGGAGCAATCATGCCATTCCACAAAGTAGCCGGAACCTTACACTTATCTTTTTCCCTACTCACCCTTTCTTTTGAATATTGTTTTAAGACATCAGCATACAGCAGATTGTTTTCCATCACTTTCATACTTGTCCAAGATTCAGCATGTGTTCCTCCCCAAGTAGACTGAATTAATCCAACCGGTGTACTCAATTCTTTATACAATTTACGTCCAAAGACAAATCCTACAGCAGAAAAGTCTTTCAGATTCTCCGGATTACAAACCACCCACTTTCCAACGCAATCTTCTTTCTCACCATCAGGTGCCAGTTGATGCTCTACATGAAACAGGCGGATTTCCGGAAAATCAGCATCTTTCATTTCTTCCGCTTCATTCAACATTCCTGTTTTCCATTTCACTTGCGGATTACGGGCTACGGGAAATTCCATATTTGACTGTCCCGTACAAAGCCAAACTTCACCTATTAATATATTATTGATCCGGATCTTATTATCACCTTTCAACATTACAGATTGTCCGGAAGTAGCAGCCGGTGTTTGTATCATCAGTTCCCAATGACCGTTTGCTAAAGCAGTCACCTTGTATTTCTTATGATCCCATGAAGTCTTTACCAAAATCTTTTCTCCGGGACGTGCTTTTCCCCAAAAACGTACTTTCGCATTTTGCTGAAGTACCATATTATCTGATAATATAGAAGGAAGTTGTATATCTGCATGAATACCTATTGGAAAGAAACAGACCAATAACCACAGACAAAAAATAATTCTACAGAATTTCATTGTATTTTATAGTTTTAGATTCAATATTTTACTGAATAAGCACATGTCAAAGATACCGCATTACATGGTAGAGTTAAAGAAAAGGAATATGGAGAATTCGACTTTCTTATGTAAATTCATATGTATAAAGCCCATCACACGCCTATTTTGTACGATTTTACAGGCTATGTACGATTTTCCAGTCTTTCTACCCTTCTTTTTTAATTCACTTTATTTATCTCAACCTTTCTCATAACCAATGCATCAATAATATCTTCATCTATCTTCACATCTTTTTTAGCCGTAATAGTCAAATTGTCAAAACAGAAATTGGATAATTTATATTGTTTTGATTTCTCTACAGCAAAAAAGGAATCACAATCCAGATGAATATTACGCATTGTAATATAGCTAGAATACGAGACTGGCATATCCTTGCGATCTTTCAAATCATAAAACTGTGTCCAAGGAGCAATAAAGATACAATTGCGGACATTTCCTTTTATATCTTCAACGAGGATGTACTTATATTGTTGGGGAGTATCCGGACGCATTTTCAACCACAACAGGCGTTTAGCCTGATCCAAATTACAGCGTCGAAGAATTATATTATGATTATATATCGATTCGCTACCGCAAGTCAGCACTCCGTGACAGAATCCAAAAGTACAGTCTTCAATGATAATATCACAATTGCCACCATTATCGGGATTTTGATCAGCCCATGGTCCTTTGCCGCCTTTTAATGCAATTGCGTCATCATTAACCGACATATAGCATCCCTTGACAAGTACATTTTTACATGCATCAATATCGATTGCATCCGTACTTGGAGCCTTTACGGGAGAAGAAGGTGAAAAGATATGCAAATCCAAAAGTTTTACACTATCACACTTATAAATGTGAGTTGTCCAAAACGGAGAATTAACAAGTCGCACATCTGAAACTTGTACATTATTGCTATGAGATATATGAAGTAGACGAGGACGCAATTCATCCATATTAGTACATTTAGGAATAACACGCCTCCGCAACCAGAATGACTTCCAATATCGTTCACCGTTTCCATCAACTTTTCCTTTTCCGGAAAGGGTGAAACCATCTACCTTATCAACATTAATCAAAGCTGAAAAGTACTTTAGGTTCTGTCCCTCCATCCGTGTTTCTATTACAGGAAAGTTGCTAATATCGTCACTACCTTTTAATATAGCTTTCTCTTCCAAATGCAAGTGTGTTCCCGGCTTAAAGAACAGCGCACCACTAAGATAAGTACCTTCAGGTATAACAATGACTCCGCCTCCATTATTAGACGCCAAATCTATAACAGCCTGAATTTTCTCTGTCTGTAACAGTGTACTATCATTCACTACTCCATAGTCGGTAATCAAGAAACTCTTTCCTAATCCATTTATATCAGTTTTTTCATTTTTGTAAAACCAATCCGGTATAATTTTACCATCGGGAAATTTTTCCTGACTAAACAGTTGCAGACTGCAACATGTCGCTACTATTAAAAATGCTGACTTTATCATTTTCTATATCTCGTTACTTTTTTTTGCAAAAGTACCGCATGTTTCCATTTGCCCCAAAGCAAAGGATATGGAGATATTGATTTTCTTATGGAGTTCTATGCAAAAGATTCAAATACTACTTATCTATATACAATATTCCATATTCAGACTTATTTTTGTACATATATCGAATTAAAATAAAACGCTCTCTACAGTATCAAAAAAGCGCATCCTCTTTATAAAAGAAGACACGCTACGAATAGAGTTAAGTTTTTCTTATATCATTTATTCCGGGATGAACAATCCGGTAGACTATTATTTTGTAAACACAATCTCTCCTTTACGTCCGCCACCACGAAGAAAGATTTCATAAGTACTATTTCCTGATTCTTTTATTTCCAGCAGATCCAAATCCGTATTCTTTGTTTGTTCCCCGCGTATAACCGTTTTTAATACCCCTCCTGTTTTCCGCCCAGTTGAAAGTCCTCCTTTCCAAGTGAGTATATATTGTTTTCCTTCTGTTAGATTGGTTATTGCTACTTTTTCTGTAGCCAAAGTCATGCACCAGTTATTGGGCTGTTCAAGTTCGATCGCAATATCCCAGGTGAAATGAGGAGTTCCGGTTATACCAGTTTCTTCCGTAATAGCATCTTCCTTGCTACATGATGCGATAAGAACACAAAGTAGTAGGAAAAGCATTGCTTTCCTAAATACATCCAATGGTCTGTTTATTATCGTTTCTCTATTCATATTCTCTTTATTTTATGAATCGGTTTCATAATTCTATATTTCTGCGTCACCTGATCTGTTTCAATTTAGTTACGTCACCATTATCTGTTGTCGCTTTCAAATCAATTTCTCCCTTATAGGCCGATAAATCCACTTGTTTATCAGAGAAAGAGACTGCCTTACCATTAATATAGAAGTACACAAATGCTTCTGCGCCATGACCTACTATCTTTGCCACATCTCCCTCAACAAGTATTGCCGCATCTTCCAGCCAATCATAGCTAGTCTCTTCACCGCCCCCGGTAAGAAAACAACCCATTCCGGCATTATATAATTTACTATTCGTCTTCAGCCGCAAAAATTCTACATAAGGAAGACTTCCGTCTGACTTACGAGGTAAGGCAAGCTGGGAAGCATCCAAACTAACAAAATCATCATCCGTCACAGCCATATCTACCGGAAGAAAAGAGTTGTTTGCTATTTCACATTCCGCTTGATTAACGTCTATGATATGTTTTCCCGAAGACCTTGGTGTATGCGACAAGTTATTCTTTATAATATGACCATATCCCGGCACGTCAACCGCTTCCGATGCAGTCTTCCTGTTCAACATACAGAAATTGGACGGGTTCTGATAACCCGTATTATTATACCACGCTATCCCTCCTAAATGATGATTGGCATAAAATCCTCTCAATCTATTGTAATAAGCCAAACTATTCCGTACCTCATGTTGAGGGATCACACTGGGTATGGCAGGCAGTTTGTCGGCAGCCATTCCATAGCCTCCGGCTTTAAAACCGGTACCGTCACCAGCAACTTCTTT
>OKXD01000541.1_pt1 | contig 7838 bp, 5 predicted proteins | sample 1607661 | NCBI WGS metagenome assembly OKXD01 (sample SAMN02674607, study PRJEB24791) | human gut metagenome, SKBSTL069 | isolation source: stool | host: Homo sapiens | place: USA | reverse complement strand
ACTTTAGCCAAAGGCAAAGCGTCTCACTCACTTTTACTGCGTCGCTTTGCTCCTCGAAAAGTGGTTCGCTTGCCTCCCGTGTCCGGGGACAGCTTACACTCTTCATTCTTTCCTTTTGTGACAACTTCCATTCAATACCGCTTGCAAAATGCATTTCACTTTTGCCGTCACAGGGCGTCCCTTTTTATTTCCTGTCTTGTTTGTCTTTACTTTTCCAATTTAAAATCCCGCTCTGATTCGGCGGGATTTTCTTTATTCTGCCACTACGGAGATATGAACTTCGCTTGTTACATTTTGGTGTACCCAGACTTCTACGTCGTATTCTCCTGTGGTTTTTATCGGGTTTTTCAATTTGATATTTTTCTTGTCCAGTTTGAATTTATATTGCGCTTCTATGGCATCGCAAATGTCTTTGGCGGTGACGCTTCCGAAAATGCGTCCGTCTTCTCCTGTCTGTACGGGAATAACGACTTTGACGGCTTTGAGTTGGGATGCCATGATGACGGCTTCGTCAGCGGCTACTTTTGATTTAAATTCTTTGGCTTCTTTACGTTGGCTGGCGGTGTTGAGATTTCCTTTATTTCCTTCTACACCGAGGCCGCGGCGGATGAGTACGTTTCTGCCGTATCCGTCAGCCACTTCCACGACTTCTCCCCGTTTTCCCAATTTTTTTACGTCTTGCAGCAGTACTACTTTCATTCTTTTTCCTCCTCTATTTGTTTACGGACCTGTGCGACAACGGCATCGGTCAAATCTTTTATATTTTTTTCTTCTCCGAATTGGGCGCCCGCTACGGTTTGGTGTCCGCCTCCGCCGAGGGCTTCCATAATGACTTGGACGTTGATGCTTCCGTCGGACCGGGCGGAGAGACAGAGTCCTTTTTCCGTGTGGTAGAAAAGGAAGCTGCAGCGCACGTCTTGTACTTTGACAAGGAAATCGGAAATCTGCCCTGCAATGACTTGCGAGTCCGCCGTGCCGTCAGGGCATTCGGCAAAGACGATGCAGTCGTCTACGATATTCATTTTGGCAAGAACGGCGGCTTTGACTTTGATAAAGTCCATATCTACGGAGAAAAGGCGGTTAACCAGAGCGGTATCGGCGCCGCAGCGGCGGAGATAGCTGGCGGCGTCAAAGGTGCGCACGCTTGTCTGGACGGCAAAGCTTTTGGTATCAACGACCATGCCCGCATAAAGACAGGAGGCTTCGAGAACGTTCATTTCTTCTTCTCCGCCGTAGTATTGGACGAGTTCCGCCACAAGTTCGGAGGCCGATGAAGAGGACGGCTCCATATAGGTGAGGAGCGGTGTTTGTATCATGGTTTTCGCTCTGCGGTGATGGTCGATGACAACTTTCTTTTCTACTTTTTTGAGAATATCCGGAGCGGCTACGAGTTCGGGAATGTGGGTGTCCACGATAATCAAAATGGTTTTTTCCGTCACAAGGCCTTTGGCTTTATTTTCGTCAATGAGAAGTCCGTCGGCAAGCCCGCTTGTTTTGACGGCTTCTATCATTTTTTTCGAGGTATCGTCCTGTTTGGAGAGTACGATATGTGTTTCTTTGCCGGACGCTCTGGCGAGATGGGAAACGCCTACGGCAGCCCCGAGGGCGTCAAAATCTTCGTGGGCATGTCCCATAATGAGAACGAGATCGGATTCATTGATGAGTTCTTTTAATGCTTGGGCGACGACACGGACACGGACGCGGGTATTGCTGACGGAGGTCGGCGCTTTTCCGCCGAAGGCTTTCACGTCTTTTCCTATCCGTACAATCGCCTGGTCACCGCCGCGGCCTAAGGCAAGGTCCAAAGAAACTTGGGCTTCTTCATATTGTTTGGCAAAAGAATCATCGCTTTTCACGATACCGATGGAAAGTGTGACGGGCATCCGGTTCACCGTATGTATTTCCCGCACCTGATCCAATATGTCGAAATTGTCGTCCATCATTTTTTGGAGGGCTTCCGAGGAAATACAAGCCACGAAGTCGGATGTACTGTATTGTTTAATAAACCCTTCTTCTCTGCTGAATGTATCCAGTACTTTTTCCGTTACGTCCGCAAGCAGGGACGATCTTTCCACATCGGTCATTTCTGCCGTCACTTCCTGGGCGTTATCGATCCGGATCAGACAGAAAACGGGTCTTGATTTTTCCGCATCTTTGATCGCTTGATCGGCATCGCTTCTGTCCATGAAATAGAAGACCATGTAAGGTTCATCATTTTCATCTTCCGCCGGAAGAAATTTGTAAAATACGCGGTAAAGATTTCCCTCGGAATAGCAGTCAAACCACCCCGTTTTTTCCCAAAGTTTGGAAACTTTCTGTCCTTGAATCACTTCCCGGAAGGGCATTCCTTCTTCAGTATGCGTCATCCATGAGCGAAATACGCCGTTTGCCCAGACGAGTTTCTTTTTTTCGTCCATAACGGCAATACCGAGCGGAAGATTTCTCACCGCATAGGACGTGCCGGCGCTCACCCCGGCGGACAAGTGGTCCAGATAGTTCATCAGCAATTTTTCCTGCATCATGTCGCAGCGCTTCATCCAGACAATACAGGCCGCCACGACAATGAAAAGGAGCAGCCCGAGCTGCCAATTCTGCGTAGCCAGAATCGCTACGGAAAGGAGCAGCAGGGCAATCATCAATTTTGATGTTTTCTTATACACCCAAATATCACTGAGCATAATATCCTCTCTTACGCCATCTTTGACAAATGGCCGTTTCTTAAAGGAAACAACCGTATCTATAAAAACCTATTGATAATTTCTTTTTCTTCTATAGGAAAGAACCATATCGGTCATTCCCATAAGAACAAGAAACATCTGTATGAATCCCATAAAGGCGGATAAAACGATGATGACCCAGCGGAGCGGTCTGACCATCGGATATTTATGGGGCAGCCACCAGAGCGTCGCCACCCCTTGCAGCCAGAATATAAAAATACACGCCAGTCCCAAATTATATTGAATCACCGAAAAGGTCGGATCGTCTTTGAGGAAAAACTGCATCGCAACGGCAACGGCATAGAGCGCCACAAAGAAACGGGGAAATTCCCACCGTTCCAACTTCGGCAGTACGGGAATATCCTTAATTCCCATACGGTGAAAAATCATTTTTCCCAAAGTCATGGATGCCCATGCATAGAAAAATGAAGCGCCTACCGTAGCAAACGGAAGGGACTTCCGTATCACTTCCATCATCTGTTTCACATTGTCCTGTGCCTGGACGAGGAGCTCACCGGTGTAGAAGCCTTTCATCTGTTCCAGCATTTCCTGCTCCATCTGATCCATCGCCGTGCCGCCGAAAATCATGGCGGGCATATCGAGAATGTACATCGCCGCCAGCGCTTCTCCGACAATCGCCGCCAAAACGACCGCCGCCCCCGCTATGAGTGTAACGGCTGCCGATACTTTATTTTTATAACAAAATCCCATAACGATACCGAGAACGCCGAAAATCGCACAAAGAAAAGCGGCGGAAACGACACCGAAAAAGACGGAGTCGAGAATCATCACCCCCGCCGTGACAATCACGGACCAATGGACGCCCTCTTTCATGCCCAGATAGGCAATGGGAAGAGGAATGAGAAGAAATACGACGCTTGATACAAGCGGCATATAAAATCCGATCACCGACAGCACCACCGCAAGAGCGGTGCACATGCCGGCAAGTACGACCGCATTCGTATCGCCTGATTTATATTCGTTCATAAACGCTCCTTACTGTCATCAGGAAGATTCATTTTCAAAAGAAAAACATATAGCATATTTATTTTATCATATTTCTATTCTTGCGTGTCTGCTCACACTTACCCCTTTCGTCAACCTGACAGTTGAAACTTTCCCCGACAAGCGAGGACAGCTTTCGTTTCTCATTCTTTCCTTTCATCTATTGAAAGAGTATTTAATTTCATTTGTAAAACTCATTTCAACTCTGCCGTCATTCTTGAGCGGTACTAAGCATACATAAAGAAACAAAACATCAGAATGCTAATGACAAATAGCGAAGAATCCGGCATAGGTTATCGGAAAATGCATGTAACACCCCTATTCTTTGCCCAGATTCTTCACTCTACCCCGTACTTTTTTATTATTGTATTCCCGACCGCTTTTTACGACCGTTCAAGAATGACAGGCAAGTATTTAATCCGGTTCTGTAAAAATATTTCTTGCGTGTCTGCTCACACTTACCTCTTTCGTCAACCTGTCGGTTGACACTTTCCTCGTGTCCGGGGACAGCTTAAAGACTTGCATTCTTTCCTTTTGTAACAACTATTATTTAGTTTCATTTATAAAAAACTATAATTTCTTTTTTTCCTTAGCGTTCACTTCCCCCGCATGCGGAGATAAACAGATACGGCCTTTCAAAAAATATCATTTCTTTTTTATTGAGCATATAAAAAATACGCTAAAAAACCGCCTTTCCTTCCGAAAAAGCGGTTTTCTTCTTTATTTGATTTCCTGGATAATCGGAAGAATCATAGGTCTTCTCTTTGTTTTTTCAAAGAAATATCTGCCCAGTGATTCCCGTATCTGTGTCTTGATGAAATTCCATTCCGATACATTGCCTGTACCGCATCTGTCCAGAACGGCTTCCACCTTTTCTTTTGCGCCTTTCATCAGCGCCTCGCTGTCTCTGACGTAAACGAAACCGCGGGATACGATATCCGGTCCTGCCACGACTTGGTTGCTTCCCTTTTCAAGGGCAATCACGACAATGAATACACCGTCTTCGGCCAGTTGCTGGCGGTCACGGATGACAATATTTCCTACATCACCCACACCGAGCCCGTCCACAAGAACGGCGCCTGCCTGGATTTTTCCGACAATTTTGCCGCTCCGGTTCGTAAATTCAAAAACAGATCCGTTTTCTCCGATGAGAATATTCTGCTTCTTCACGCCCAGACTTTCCGCCAGTTCCGCATGGGCGCAAAGCATACGGTATTCCCCGTGAACGGGAACGAAAAATTTCGGACGCACCAGGGCAAGCATGGTTTTCAAATCTTCCTGTGAACCGTGTCCAGACACATGAACGCGGCTTGTATGGGAAGAAATCACTTTCGCCCCCAGCTGCATAAGACGGTCGATTGTGCGCCCCACGCTCATTTCATTACCGGGAATCGGAGACGCGGAAATAATCACCGTATCTCCCGCATGCACCTGCACCTGCCGGTGACTGCCGTCCGCCATACGGGACAATCCCGCCATCGGTTCGCCCTGGCTTCCCGTGGTAAGAATGCAAACCCGGTCGTCACGATACCGATTCAATTCCTCGGGCTCAATAAATGTTCCCGCCGGCGCTCTGAGATATCCCATCTCCAGAGCAATGCCCACCACGTTCACCATAGAACGTCCGAATACACAGATTTTTCTTTTATACGCCACCGCCGCGTCAATAGCCATTTGGATACGGGATACGTTAGAGGCGAATGTCGCCAGAATGATACGGCCCTTTGCTTCCCCATAAGCGTTCTTCAGCGACTTGGAAACAACAGCTTCTGACAAAGTATATCCCGGATTTTGCGCATTCGTCGAATCGGCGCACAAAATGAGAACCCCGCGGTGACCCAACTCAGCAAGTTTATACATATCCGTCTGTTCACCGTCAATGGGCGAATGATCAAATTTGAAATCCCCGGTATGCACCACCGTTCCCACGGGGGTACGCAAATAAATCCCGCAGGAATCGGGAATGGAATGGCAAACGTGGAAGAAACCGAACTTGAACGAACCCGCTCTGATTTCATCCTTTGTCGTCACCACATTCAGACTGTACCGCCCGATTTTATGCTCTTTCAATTTCCCCTCGATAAGACCGCAAGTCAGACGTGTCGCATAGACCGGCGCCGAAATATCGCGGAGAAGATAGGCCAGAGAGCCGATATGGTCCTCATGACCGTGAGTAATAAGTATAGCTTTCACCTTATCTCTGTTTTCAATGAGATAGCTGAAGTCAGGGATTACGATATCAATCCCCGGCATTGTTTCATCAGGAAACGCCATGCCTGCATCTATTACGATAATTTCGTCGCCATAACGGAAAGCAGTCATGTTCTTCCCAATTTCCCCCAGACCTCCCAGGGGAATAATTTGTAATCTCGATTTTGCCAAGATTAACCTCCTATTCAGTTGTATTTGTACATCTTCTAAAAAAATAAAAAGTCCGTACCATAGTCGCTTGTATCATTATAACACGGATAGGAAATATCGAAAAACAAAGTGCCTTTGTATTGGAAAAAAGAAATCACACGGTTCGGCGGCCCGAATCATAAAACAAATTTCCCCTTTGCCGTCATTCTTACGTGTCTGCTTACACTTATTTCCATTCTTTTGTTTCTGCTCACATTTATTTCTGTTTTTAGCTTTCTACTCCACCTTGCCCCTTCCGTCGGCTTCGCCGACACCTTCCCCGTATTCGGGGACGGCTTACATTTTTTATTCTTTCCTTTCGTGACAGCCATCATTCAATTCCATTTATAAAACGCACTTCACTTCTGCTACCGTTCGAGAATGACAGGCAAGCAGTTCATTCCTTTTATAAAAACTATAATTTCTTTTTTCCTTAGCGTCAGCTTCCCCCGAACTCGGAGGGAAGTACCGAGCTTGCAAGGCGAAAGGGGCAAGCATGCGTACACAAGTGAAAATCATAGAAAAACAAAAACACTCGTGCCGTCATTCTTGAGCGATGTCAAACATACATGAAGAAAAGAAAGACAAGAACATAATCTGACTCTTAGCGAAGAATCCGGCATAGAATAACCGAAAATGTGTATTTAACACCCGTATTCTTTGCCCAGATTCTTCACTCTACCTCGTACTTTTTACTACTCTGTTCCCGACTGCTTTTTACCTTCGTTCAAGAATGACAGGCAGGTATTTAGTGCCGTTCTGTAAAAATATTTCTTGTGTTTCTACTCCAACTTGCCCCTTCCGTCAACCTGTCGGTTGACACCTTCCCCGTAGTCGGGGACGGCTTTTTTATATGAGCCATTTCGCTATTTTTTGTTTTTCTTATAAAAAACTATAATTTCTTTCTTCCTTGGCGCCAGCTTCCCCCGAACACGGAGGGAAGTGCCGAGCCCGCGAGGCGATAGGGGTAAGTTGGTGTACACAGGTTAGAATGTTATGACAAAACTAAACACCTCTGCCGTCATTCTCGAGCGGTGGGCAAAATCGGAATGATGATGGAAGAAAAAACATAATCTGACTCTTAGCGAAGAATCCGGCAGCGGATACAGAAAAACACATTTAATATCTTGCAACCTCTGCCCGGATTCTTCACTCTACCTCGTACTTTTTTATTATTGTATTCCCGACCGCTTTTTACGACCGTTCAAGAATGACGGGCAGGTATTTAATACCAGTCTGTAAAACTATTTCTTGCGTGTCTGCTCACACTTATTTCTATTCTTACGTGTCTGCTCCAACTTGCCCCTTTCGTCAACCTGACGGTTGACACTTTCCCCGTGTCCGGGGACAGCTTTCTTATATGAGCCATTTCGGTATTTTTTCTCGTATAAAATGTATTTTTCCACAAAAAAGAGCCACCGTGCTTAACACGATGATCCTTTTCAATTTTTGTATGGCCGCTTTTTATTTTTCCACTTGTTTCCGGAGAAGTTCCAGCTGCTTCATTACTTCCTGCATCTGTGCATCTCTTTCTCTGTCTTTGTCTTTCATTTCCCGGATTTCTTTATTTTGCTCTTCCAGTTTTTGTGCCATCTCGGCGCGGGAAAGTTTCATGTATTCATTGCCGCTTCCCAGTTTTACGGAAACGCCGGCATTCACCATGTTTCTGGAATCGCCCATCGTCCAGCCCAAGTTCAGCATGGTTCTTTCGTTAGG
>OKXD01000537.1_pt1 | contig 7896 bp, 6 predicted proteins | sample 1607661 | NCBI WGS metagenome assembly OKXD01 (sample SAMN02674607, study PRJEB24791) | human gut metagenome, SKBSTL069 | isolation source: stool | host: Homo sapiens | place: USA | reverse complement strand
CACTTTTTGCCGCAGGAGAGCTTGCAAAGGAATATGCAGCCGGAGCCGCAGAAAAATCGTCCGATGTAGACATCCACTATTTCGAGGATAGGGAAACCATGACACAGGAGCTTCTTTCATATGTGAAGGAGGGCGACACCATACTGGTGAAGGCATCGCACTTCATGGAGTTTCCTAAGGTGGTCGAGGCTCTGAGTAAGTAAAATCAGGTAAAATCAATCGGGTAGAAATTAATTCGATATTTAATTATTGCGAGGAATGGATATTCTCCAAGCCTCATAATATTATAAAAGAAAGAGAGAAAAATAATGGCACAGAATCCAATCGTAACAATCACAATGGAAAACGGCGATGTAATCAAGGCGGAGCTTTATCCGGAAATCGCACCAAACACAGTAAACAACTTTATCTCTTTGGTAAATCATAATTTCTATGATGGTCTGATTTTCCATCGTGTTATCAGAGGCTTCATGATTCAGGGCGGCTGCCCCGACGGCACCGGCATGGGCGGCCCCGGCTATGAGATCAACGGCGAGTTCGCCGGCAACGGCTTCCGCCAGAATGACCTGATCCACGAGACCGGCGTGCTGTCCATGGCCCGCACCATGGCACCCAACTCCGCCGGCAGCCAGTTCTTTGTGATGGTGGCCCCCGCTCCTCATCTGGACGGCCAGTACGCCGCCTTCGGCAAGGTAGTTGCCGGCATGGACGTTGTGGATAAGATCGCTGCCGTCCGCACCGACTGGAACGACAAGCCCACCACCCCGGTCAAGATGAAGACCGTGGAGCTCATCGAGGGCTAACATAAGCTTTTTGCATTTCAGGATAGCGGAACATCCCTGCGGGTGTTCCGCTATTTTTTAACCCTCTCAGGCGCTCCCGCGCAGCAATGACTGAGAGGGTTCTCCCCGTGAAAACGCAATGCCGGGCAGCCCGCAAGCTGTCCGGCATTGTGCTATTTTAACGCGCCTTTTTCCTGCGCCGGAGCTTGCGCACCAGCTTGCGGAGCAGCAGCACAAGGCATACCACCAGTACAACGGCGGTGAGAATGATGCCAAGGAGGATAAAGGTAAAGCGGTTGGGCTTTTTCAGCAGCGCGGAAAGGCTGCGGCTGTCCTCCACCTTTTTGCGGTCGTGCAGGGTGCTGTAATAGTCCGGCACGTTGCCGATGCCGTCGCCGTCGGTGTCCTCAAACGACGCCATGTACCGCGCAATGGCGTCCCAGCCCTTCAGCTCTTTGCCGTTTTCGGTCAGGATCACATCCTCAAAATCTTCGATGGGTGTGCCGTCGGCGTACTTCGGCACGATGGACAGAATGCCGTAGGACATATCCGTCACGGCGCTCAGCATCTGCCCGCTGTAAAGGTCGGCCACGATGCGGTACAGCTTGTCGTCCTGCAGCTCCACGCGCTGCCCGTCCTTGACCAGATAGACGTCCGTCACCTTGTTCAGCAGCAGACGGTGGGGGTTGTAGGTAAAGTTCAGGCCGCTGCAATACAGCCGCGCGGTGGTCATGAAGTCCGACACGGAAGCGTCGATCTCGGCGGCGGTGCGCAGTTCCTTGCCGGTGAGATAGACCTCGATGAGGGGATAGCCCGGCACGCCGTCCGCGCCGATGCCCAGCGAGAAGGAGTTGAACACCTGCTCCACCGTGATATCGCCCCGGGCGTAGGTGTCGCGCACGGTGCCGCTGGGCACGACTGCCAGATCCACCGGTACGCCGTCATAGTCGGCGGCGTTCTCCACCGCGTACACGTAGGCGTCCGCGATGAGATCACCCAGATTGTGCTCGGTGTGCACCTTGCCCAGATCCTTCAGGTTGGAGAAAACAACATCGTTTTCTGCCAGCACCTGATCCTTGGTGTAGCCGAACTGCGCCAGATAATCCTCGTCCACCGTGTCCATAAAGCGGTCGATGACCTCTTGCGTTTGTGCATCGGCGGGAATATCGGAAGTGATGGGGATCAGCTGGTAATCGGTCACCTGCCAGCGTCCGTCCGCTTTTTGTGCCATGGTAAGGCTGCCCAAATTTTTGCCGTATTCGCCGCAGGAGACCACATAGGTGTCCCCGTGCCGGATGGGTTCCCGGATGCGGCTGTGGGTGTGGCCGCTCAAAATAAGGTCAAGGTCAGGTACACCCTTGGCAAGCAGTTCGTCCTCAGACTTTTTGGGGTCGTCCCAAGTGCCGCTGTGGGAAACGCAGACGATCATATCCACGTTTTCGTTCGCCTTGATCTCTGCCACGGTGGCCTTTACCGCCTGTACCGGGTCCTTGAATTTCAGCTCGCAGGTGGGTGCGCAGGAGAGGGCATCCTTGCCGAAAACGCCCACCACGGCAATGCGCACATCGCCCTTCTGCACCACGGTGTAGTCCTGCACGCCGTAGGCGGCAAAGGCGTCCTTGAGCAGCTGCTGGCCCTCGGTAAGACCGGCGCTTTCCATAGCGTCCCAGTCCACATTGCAGACCACGATGGCCGGGACGGCATCGCCGGAGGTGCGGGCACTGGTAAGCATATTGGCAAGCCCCTTGGAGCGGTAGTCGAACTCGTGGTTGCCGAAGGTGGTCACATCGTAACCCATGCAGCCCAGCATCCGCAGCTCTGCGGCCTGCGTTTCAAACACCGTCTGGATCAGGGTGCCCATGGAAAAGTCGCCGCCGTCGATCAAAAGGGTGTCCGGGTATTTGGCGCGCTGTGCCTTGATGAGGGTGTTGGCGCGGGCAAAGCCGCCGATGTCCGTTTCCTCATCCTCCACCACGGTGGTAAAGGTATTCAGGTGGGAGTGGGTGTCGTGGCTGAACAGGATATCCAGCGTTTTGCCCGTCTCCGGTGCCTGCCCATAGGCGGCGGGGATGCCCAGCAGCACTGAAAAAAGCAGCAGCACAGCCGCCGTCATGGCAAAAAGTTTTTTCATGGCGTGTTCTCCTTTTGTGCGTCCTTATTTTTTTCGGCTCAGCCGAATTTTTACAGCATCAGAAAAGTAATACCACTCTATAAAAATCAACTATCCGTCCGTTATTTTAGCATAAGTGCACAAAATAAACAAGACGGCAGTTGTCTTTTTGCGATGATATGCAACCATTTTGGAGAATCCGCCTTGTTTTGCTTACGCTGGCACGCGTGCGCTCAGGCGCTATCGGGTCAGCTTCTCTCTTTTTTGCTGCTGCGCGGTGCCTGCCGCCCCTGCCGCCAAAGAGAAACGGGCTGCTGCACGTTTTGTGCAGCAGCCCGTTGGTCGTTTTTACTGTTTTGCCAGCTGTTTGTCCAGCCATGCGGCGATGTCCCCGAAAACCTCCAGCTTGTTGGTCTCCAGCAGCAGCTCGTGGCGGGCACCGGGGTAGAAGATGCTTTCAATGTTCAGCACACCGGCGTCCTTCAGGCTCTGGATGGCGCGGCGCACGCCCTTGCCCTGCTCGCCCACCGGGTCGGCATCGCCGGAGAGGAAGAGCAGCGGCAGGTCTTTGGGCATCCGTGCCAGAAAAGCCGGGTCGTGCAGACGCAGGATGCCGCTGAACATACTGTAATAGGCATTCAGCGTAAAGGTAAAGGTGCAGCGCTCCTCGGCCAGATACTTGTCCACCTCGGCCTGATCGCGGTTGAGCCAGTCGTGGGTGGTGCGGCCCTCCAGCCCCTTGTTGTAGCCCATAAAGGAAAGGTTGGCCACAAAGCTGCTGCGGTAGTGCCAACCGTGAAAGGCTGCCAGCACCCGGCAAAGGGTCTTGGCTGTCTTGACCAGCGCCTTGGGCTGGAAGCCGGTGCCCATGATGATGGCGCCGTCCAGCTCCCTGCCGTACTCGCACAGGTACTGCCGGGCATAGAAGGAACCCATGCTGTGCCCCAGCAAAAAGTAGGGCAGATCCGGGTAAAGCTGCTTGGTAAGCACGGTCACAGCGTGCAGGTCGGCCAACACGGCGCGGTTGCCGTCCGGCTCAGCAAAATAGCCGTAATCCTCCTTGGTGCGGATGGACGCACCATGTCCCAGATGGTCGTGCCCGGTGACCAGAATGCCCCGGTCGGCCAGATATTCTGCCAAGGGGCGGTAGCGGTCGATGTATTCCACCATGCCGTGGGACAGCTGCAGCACCGCCCGCACCTGTCCCTCCGGGACGCAGCGAAAGCCGTGCAGGGTGCGCCCCGGCACGGTGGAGGGAAGGGTAAAGTCGATGAACTGACTCATGGAAAGGGCCTCCCTTCTGAGTTACAGTGCGCTGAGCTTGCGGCGGCAGGCGGTACAGATGCAGTATCCGCCGAACTGGATGGCCTGCTCGTCCACCTCGCCGCAAAAATCGCAGCTGCCGGCAGGGCGGTGCTTTTTCAGGACGATGGCGTCCCCATCCACAAAGATCTCCAGCTTGGTGTCGGTGTCGAGGTGCATACTGGTGCGCAGTTCCTTCGGCAGAACGATACGTCCCAGCGAATCAATGCCGCGGACGATGCCAGTGCTTTTCATAATGTGTCATTCTCCTTCACTATTTCCTTCTTACTTAGCAACCACTGACACAATAGGAAAATTGTGCCAGCGCTGATAAGCTTAGTATACAAAAAATAACACCTTTCGTCAATGATTGCGTGCTGATTCGACAAAAAGCAACCTTTTGCACGTAAAGGTGGGGAAGGCGGCTTCACCCGTGAAAATGCAATGCCGGAGCGTCCGCAGACGCTCCGGCATTGCTCTATTAAAAATAATTCTTCCTCTGACTATGCGCAGAGCAACGCGGAGCGCATTTCAGACCGTCTCAGCTCAGCTCCACAGGGGCTTCGGGCTGGTTCTCCACGCGGGCGCTGGTGCGTCCCTCGGGGCGGATCTCTCCGGCAGCGGTCAGCGAGATCTTGGTCAGGGTGGGGCCTACCAGCTCATACACCAGCACCGAGAACAGCACCACGTTGCGCACCATGTGGCCGTTCGACAGCTCGGCGGCTGTGGCAGCCATGCCCAGCGCCACGCCTGCCTGCGGCAGCAGGGTGATGCCCAGATACTTCTGGATGGCGGGGCTGCAGCTGGTGGCGCGGCAGCTCAGGTAAGAGCCGCTGATCTTACCGGCAGAGCGCGCCACGATGTACACCACGCCGATGAGCAGCACCATGGGGTTGGTGAGGATGGTCAGATCCAGTTCTGCGCCGGACAGCACGAAGAACAGGATGTTGATGGGAGACACCCAGCGGTCCAGACGATCCATCAGCTCGTCCGAGGTGGGGCAGACGTTGCAGAACACGGTGCCGGTCATCATGCACACCAGCAGCAGCGAGAAACCGCAGCGGGTGCCATTGATCTCAAACTCGGTCATGGACAAGCCCACCGTCAGCAGCACAAAGGCCACCGAAAGGCTCATGCGCTTGGAGCGGGAGTGGAAGTAGACCTCCAGCAGGTTCAGCAGGTAACCGGCGGCAGCGCCCAGCGCCAGCGAGAGCGCGATCTCCAGCAGCGGCTCCAGCACCACGCTCATAGGGTCGATACGGCCCTGCTCCAGCGCGTTTGCCACGCCGTAGGAGGCCGAGAACAGCACCAGACCCACGGCGTCGTCAATAGCGACCACCATCAGCAGAAGCTTGGTCAGCGGACCGTCTGCCTTATACTGCTTGACCACCATCAGGGTGGCGGCGGGTGCGGTAGCGGCGGCAATAGAGCCCAGCGTGATGGCAGAAGCCAGCGAGATGGCGTCCGGGCGGGCAAAGTGCAGGGCAACAAGGGCGATATCCACCAGCGCGGTGGTGATCACTGCCTGCGCAATGCCCACGGTCACGGCGCGGCGTCCCATGTGCTTCAGGGCGCTGAGACGGAACTCGTTGCCAATGACGAAGGCGATAAAGCCCAGCGCCACCTGTGTGATAATGCCGTAGCCCTCCACGGCGGCAAGGCTGTCAAAGCCGAAGCCGAAACGGCTCAGCCCCAGCCGCCCCAGAAAGAAGGGCCCCAGCAGCAGACCGGTAAGCAGATAAGCGGTAACGGCGGGCAGACGCACGGCCTTGGCAGCGCGTGACATGAGCAGACCGGCGATCAGGGCAAGGGACAGACAGATCAACATTTGTTCCATAATGTGGTTTGTATTGGGTGCGCAGCCAAAGGCTGCAGCACTCGGTTCCTCCTTGTCAAAAAAATATCGAGCTCCCGTGTGAAATCCAGTGTGGGGTCAAAATGGGAAAACGTGTCCAGTATATCAGAACTGCCGGAGAAAAGCAACTATTCTGCGCGTTTCGTACAGATTTTGGGGCAAAAAGATATGGGACACCGCAGGCTGTCCACTTTTATATATATACCGTTCCCACTGTAGCTGCTTCCCGCCCGCTTCCGCTCACAGCAAAAAAACGAGCCGGACAACGCCTTTTGGGAGAAGTCCGGCACATTTTTCTGTTGGGCTATTTGCAGCAATGCTGTCTTTTTTCGTCATCATTCTACATTCCGTTTATAGCGCAGCGGGGTCTGCACCTCGGCGCGGATCTTGCCAAGATAGGTGCGGGTCTGCTCTGCGCCCTGCAAAATAGACTCCACCTGCGCTTTCTGTTCTGCGGTCAGGCCGTCATCCTCTGCCAGCAGCTCCGCGTTGCCCTCGATGATGGTCAGCGGCGTTTTCAGCTTGTGGGACAACTGAATGATCTGCTCCCGCTGCCGCTGCTCCATGGCCCACTGCTTCTGCAGGCTGCCGGTCAATTCATCGCCCATGGTCTGCAATGCCTGCAAAGTGCTCTCGTACTCCCGCACCTTCGCGCCGGAAAATACCGCACTGTCCAGATCCTTCCGCGCCACCGCCTGCGCGGCGGCGGTCAGCTTTTCGGTCTCCCGGGTCAGGAAGCGCCCGGTCCTGTGGGTGCTCCACACCACCGCGCCTACCAGCAGCAGAATGCCCAGAATACAGTGCACCGTCTGCATATCCGGCAGCACGCCCCGCAGCGCAGGGTCGGCATAGGGCACGGCATAGTCAAATTGCAGCAGACAGACCGTTCCGTCCTGCAATTTTGACGTCATATAATACTGCGTGTAGCCAAAATGCCAGCGGGTTTTCCCCTGCCGGTTCTCCATTGCCCGCTGCAAGTGCCCGGCATCCATGTTGGTGGCCAGCACCTCGCTGCTGTCCGGCGCGGCAAACAGGGCGTACCGGCACAAGGAGTCCAGCTGGGTCTCGTCAAAGGTTTCGGCAGTCATGCCCGGCAAAACATCCTGTGCAGCCTTCTGACAGGCCTGCGCGGCCTGATTGGCGGGCAGGAACAGCCCGCTGTTCTGGATCCACAGCAGCACCACCAGCAGCCACCCCACCGCGACCAGCAGGCAGGCCAGCGCCGTGCGCACAAGATATTGCAGCAGCACGCTGCGCAGAGAGGTCAGTCTTCGCTTTTCCATCGGTACCCCACGCCCCATACGGTATTAAGCAGCTTTTCCGGCTCCGGCACGCCCGCCGCCCGCAGCTTTGCCCGGATATTTTTGATGTGCTGGGTCACGGCGGTGTCGTCCGCAGTGCCGTCAATACCAAAAACCGCTTCGTAAATTTGCTCCTTGGTAAAGGTCTGCCCGGCGTGCAGCGCCAGATACTCGCAGATGGCATACTCCGAGCGGGTCAAGGGCAGCGCCTTCCCCTCTACCGACGCGCTCCGGGCGGTCAGGTCAAAGGCTACGCCGCCGCGCACCATCCGGTGCGCCGGGGTGCGGCTCTGCCGCCGCAGATGTGCCGCCACCCGCGCCCGCAGCTCTGCCACCCGGAAGGGCTTGGACAAAAAGTCGTCCGCCCCGATGCCCAGCCCTTCCAACACAGCAGCCTCGTCGGTGCGGGCACTCAGAAACAGGATGGGGGCTTCAGTCAGGCTGCGGATGCGCCGACAGACCGCAAAGCCGTCCTCCCCGGGCATCATCACGTCCAGCAGGATGCAGTCTGCCCAGCGGCAAAGCGCCTCGGTCAGCTCCCCGCCC
>OKXD01000524.1_pt1 | contig 8018 bp, 5 predicted proteins | sample 1607661 | NCBI WGS metagenome assembly OKXD01 (sample SAMN02674607, study PRJEB24791) | human gut metagenome, SKBSTL069 | isolation source: stool | host: Homo sapiens | place: USA | reverse complement strand
TCCGATCTAGTGTCGGGGGCGGGCGGGATCTTGCTCCAGTTTTTGTCGCAGATGCCCCATATAAATACGCAAATAATGACTGTGTTCGACCGCGTTTGGCCCCCACACCTGGTTAAGGAGCTGGCGCTGGGTGAGCACTTTTCCCGCATTATTAAGCAACACTGCCAGCAGGCGAAACTCAATTGGGGTGAGATGCACCTCTTCCTCACCGCGATGGATCACGCGGGCGGCTAAATCGACGGTAATATCGGAAAATTTCACCAGCGGATCGGGCGCAGCGGTGGCGGAGTGGCGACGTAAAGCGACGCGCAGACGGGCCTGCAATTCGCCAATACCAAATGGCTTACTCAGGTAATCATCCGCTCCGGCATCCAGCGCGGCGATTTTATCGCTCTCTTCGCTACGTGCGGAAAGCACAATCACCGGCACCGCGCTCCACTGGCGCAGGTCGCGGATAAACTCAATCCCATCACCATCGGGCAGGCCGAGATCGAGAATAATCAAATCTGGCTTACGGGTTGCCGCTTCCAGCAAGCCGCGTTGCAGCGTTTCGGCCTCAAAGACGCGCATACCGTCGCCCTCCAGCGCCGTGCGCAGAAAGCGACGAATAGCCTGTTCATCTTCAACAATCAGAACGTTTGTCACATATCCTCATGAAATTCTTCAAGTTCAGGGGCAGTTTGCTGGGGAAGTGTAACACGAAAACAGGCACCACCTTCCGGTCGGTTGAACGCGGTAATGGTGCCGCCGTGTACATCCACAATCGCCCGACAAATTGCCAGCCCAAGCCCGACACCCGGTACCGCCGACTCTTTATTTCCGCGAGCAAACTTATCAAATATCGTCTGCTCCTGGCCTGGCGGAAGACCGGGGCCGTTATCCCAGACATCCAGTTGTAGCTTCTCGCCCTCAACGTGGGCATCGATACCAATTTCGGCCTGCGCCCCCGCGTATTTCACCGCGTTCTCCAGCAGATTAATCAGCACCCGTTCAAAGAGCGGCCCGTCAACGTGGATTAAGGTCAGCGGTTCTGGCAGAGAAAGATTGATGGGCGACGATAAACCCGGTTCCAGCATTTGCAGCGCGCTGCCGACCACTTCTTCCAGCGTTAACCACTCTTTCTTCAAATTAAAGCCGCCGGACTGAATTCGCGCCATATCCAGTAGATTATTCACCAGTCGGGTCGTGTTCAGCACATGCTGGCGAATCTCGCTGGCCTGGCGGGCGTGAGGCGATCCTTCGCTTGCCAGATCGAGCGTTAAGATTTCTGCCTGACCGAACAGCACCGTAAGCGGCGTGCGTAAATCATGCGAAAGCGCCGCCAGCAGGGCGTTGCGGATCTGTTCTCGTTCGCTTGCCATCCGCGCCTGTTCTTCGCTGGCGGTCAGCGTCAGCCGCTCAAGCGCATTGGCGACTAACAGCGTAAATGTCTCCAGCAGGCGCTGCTGTTCCGGGATCATCAACTGACGCAGATTCCCCGGTTCTACCACCACCAGTCCGTAGGTTTTCTCGCCGCTTTTTAACGGCAGAATCTGGTACGGTACACCGGGTAACGTGTCGGTGCCCGCGCCCGCAGGCAGGCCTTTATCAAAACTCCACTGCGCGATGGCATCGTCCCACGGCGTCATTCCTTGCGGATGTGTTAACGGCTGCAATTTACCGTTGTCATCGGGCAACAACACCTGACTGCGGGCATGAAACGTGGAGGCAATAAATTGTTCGCTGGTGGCGGCGATGTCCTGCGGACTGCGGCCCACAGCCAGAGCTTTCGACATTTCATATAAGTGCCGTGTGCGTTGCTCGCGGTAACGGGCTACCCGCGCCTGATAACGCACACCCGCAGTAAGGTTCCCGATCACCAGCCCGACGGTTAACATCACCGCGAAGGTCAGCAGATATTGCACATCAGAGACGGCGAGCGTGCCGCGTGGGGCGATAAAAAAGAGATCGAAACTCACCACATTAATAACGGTGGCAACCACCGAAGGCCAGCGTCCATAAAACAGCGCCACCACCACCACGCCAAGCAGATACAGCATCACCAGGTTGGCGGCATCAAACGCCATCAGCCACTGCATGGCAATTAAGGTGATAACGGCGCATAACGCGGCGGCAACCACGCATCCCTGAATCTGTACCCGCCACTTGTCTTTAAAAGAGCGGCTATCCGGCGCGTTGTTTATCGTGCGGGCGGGTGGTTCATCAAGCGCGACCAGCACCTGATCGAGATCGGGGGCGATTCGCGCCAGTCGGTCAGCAAACGTTTCCCGACGCCACCAGCGGCGCGAGGCCGGGCGACCGAGAATAATCTTGCCGAGATTATGTTCACGGGCATAACGCACTACCGCTTTCTCTTCCGCTGGATCAGAAAGTGTTGCCGTCTCCGCGCCCAGCTCCTGCGCCAGACGTAAGGCGCTGAGAATTGCCCGACGTTTTTTCTCCGGTAAGCGGTGCAGGGCAGGGGTTTCAACATACACCGCGTGCCAGACGCTTCCCAGCCGTGACGCCAGCCGCGCCGCCGCGCGGACCAGTTTTTCGCTGCCGGTGTTATGCCCGATGCATAAAAGGATCGCGTCGCGCGTGTGCCAGACTTTCTCTTCGCCAGGATGCCCCCGCCAGGCGCGCATTTGCTCATCAACGCGATCGGCAGTACGGCGCAGTGCCAGTTCGCGCAGGGCGATCAGATTGCCTTTGCGGAAAAAATGTTCAATGGCGCGCTCCGCCTGCCCGGCAATATAGACTTTGCCTTCTTTCAGCCGCTGGCGCAGATCGTCTGGGGGCAAGTCCACCAGCACCACGTCGTCGGCGGCATCGAAAAAAGGATCGGGCACGGTTTCCCGAACCTGAATTCCGGTGACGCCGCTGACCACATCATTCAGACTTTCCAGATGCTGAACGTTGACGGTTGTGAAAACATCAATGCCAGCTTCCAGCAGTTCTTCGATATCCTGCCAGCGTTTAGGATGACGAGAACCTGGCGCATTACTGTGCGCCAGTTCGTCCATTAAGATCAGCGCCGGACGGCGGGCGAGGGCGGCATCGAGATCAAACTCGCTGATATGCCGCCCACGGTACGCCTGGCGTTTTAACGGCAGAACAGCCAGCCCTTCCAGCATGGCGGCGGTATCTTTTCGCCCGTGGGTTTCTACCACGCCAACCACAATATCCAGCCCTTGCGCCCGCAGTCGCTGGGCTTCTGCCAGCATCGCCCAGGTCTTCCCGACGCCTGCACAGGCACCGAAGAAAACTTTCAGCTTCCCCCGATGCGGCGCGGCAGTTTGTTCCAGCAGACGATCGGGGTCGGGACGTAAGGGTTCGTTATTCATCAAGCTTATCCAGCGCCAGATTGAGTTCGACAATGTTGACGACCGGCTGGCCGATATATTTCACCAACGGTTGTTGGCTGTATTTTGCGATCAGTTGCGTGAGCTGTTCAACGCTGAGATTACGCGCTTTCGCCACGCGTGGGATCTGCCAGGCCGCCGCTTGCGGGGTGATGTTATTGTCCAGCCCGCTTGCCGATGCCGTCACCAGTTCAACCGGAACGTTCGCGCTGGCATCCGGGTTAGCGGCCCGTAATGCAGCAACGCGTGCGGCTATTAGTTTATCCAGCTCAGGGTTACTGACCGCCAGATTGCTCCCGCCAGAAGCCTGTGGATTATAGGGCATTTCTGCCGTTGCCGACGGGCGACCATGAAAATAGCCGTTGCCGGAAAAATTCTGCCCGATTAATGCCGAACCGCGCACCGTATCACCTTCACGAATCAACGAACCGTTGGCCTGCCAGGGAAACCACCATTGCCCCAGCGCGGTGGTCAGCAGCGGGTAAACGCCGCCAGTAATCAGTAACAAAAAGAGAAATGTCGATAATGCCGGACGTAATCCACGCATGGTAAACCTCACACCAGACCGCAAACGGTCAGCAGTAAATCAATGACTTTGATACCGATAAACGGCACCAGCAGCCCACCCAGACCGTAAATCCATAAGTTACGGCGCAACATGGCAGAAGCGGTAAGCGGTTTATAACTCACGCCTTTTAACGCCAGGGGAATCAAAAAGACGATAATCAAGGCGTTGAAAATCACCGCACTGAGGATTGCGGAGTCGGGCGAATGCAGGCGCATGATGTTCAGCGCATTTAACTGCGGATACGTTGCCGCGAATGCCGCCGGAATAATGGCGAAGTATTTCGCCACATCGTTGGCAATGCTGAAGGTGGTCAGCGAGCCACGGGTCATCAGCATCTGTTTGCCAATATGTACCACCTCGATCAACTTGGTCGGGTTAGAGTCGAGATCCACCATATTGCCCGCTTCTTTCGCCGCCTGAGTACCGGAGTTCATCGCCACCGCGACATCTGCCTGCGCCAGCGCCGGAGCATCGTTGGTGCCGTCGCCGGTCATCGCCACTAAACGGCCTTCTGCCTGATACTGACGAATCAATGCCAGCTTGGCTTCTGGTGTCGCTTCGGCGAGGAAATCATCGACGCCCGCTTCCGCAGCAATCGCGGCGGCAGTCAGACGGTTATCGCCGGTAATCATCACCGTTTTAATGCCCATTTTACGCAACTGCGCGAAGCGCTCTTTAATACCGCCTTTGACGATATCTTTCAGCGCAATAACGCCAAGCACATGGGAGCCTTCTACTACTACCAGCGGCGTGGCTCCCTGACGCGCAACCTGATCGACTTTTTGATCAACATCGGCAGGGAAGTGACCACCATTAGCCTCAACATGGCGGCGAATGGCATCGACAGAACCTTTACGGATCATGCGGTTGTCGATGTTGATCCCGCTCATCCGGCTTTGCGCAGTAAACGGTACAAAGGTGGCATGGAGCGACTGCACATCGCGCTCGCGCAGGTTAAAACGCTGCTTGGCGAGGATCACAATACTGCGACCTTCCGGCGTTTCATCAGCCAGTGAAGCCAGTTGTGCGGCGTCAGCCAGCATTTTTTCATCCACGCCCTGCGCAGGGATAAACTCCGATGCCTGACGGTTACCTAGCGTGATGGTGCCGGTTTTATCCAGCAGCAGGACGTCAACGTCACCCGCCGCTTCAACTGCACGTCCGCTGGTGGCAATCACATTCGCGCCCAGCATCCGACTCATCCCGGCGACGCCGATCGCTGACAACAGACCGCCAATGGTCGTTGGGATCAGACAGACCAGCAGCGCCACCAGTACCGTTACACTGACTGCATTACCGCCCCACGCGGAAAACGGCCACAGCGTGGCGGTTGCCAGTAAAAAGACGATAGTCAGGGCAATCAGCAGGATGGTCAGGGCAATCTCGTTTGGCGTTTTACGTCGCTGCGCGCCTTCCACCATCGCGATCATCCGATCCAGAAATGTCTCGCCGGGGTTAACGCTGCACTCAATCACCAGCCAGTCAGAAAGAATACGCGTGCCGCCAGTGACGGAGGCAAAATCGCCGCCGGATTCACGGATCACCGGTGCCGATTCCCCGGTGATGGCGCTTTCATCGACCGATGCGCCCCCTTCAATGACTTCACCATCGCAGGGGATAATATCGCCAGCTTTCACCAGTACGATATCGCCTTTACGCAGTTGATCGGCGGGAACTTTGTCCGCCGCAGCGCCATATTTCGGCTCACGCAGCTTGCGGGCAAAGGCAGTTTTTTTCACCCCTTTCAGACTGTTGGCCTGCGCTTTACTGCGGCCTTCTGCCAGCGCCTCGGCGAAATTAGCGAACAGTACGGTGACCCACAGCCAGCCGCTAATTGCCGCGCTAAACAGCGCATTGCCAGGCATCGCACCGCTTGCCATTGCGATGCAAATACAGGTGGTCAGCAAACTGCCGATCCAGACGATAAACATCACCGGATTGCGCCATTGTGCCTGCGGGTTTAATTTTTTCACCGCTTCTTTCAGCGCCTGAACGGCAAGTGTTGGTTCGAATAGCGCCAGTTGTTTACGACTCATATTCAGTGCTCACTCAATATCATCAGGAGAGATATTCCGCCACCGGGCCAAGCGCCAGGGCAGGGATAAAGGTCAGTGCGCCAACCAGCAACACGGTGCCGATTAACAGGCCAACAAACAGCGGGCCGTGCGTAGGCAGTGTGCCGGAGCTGGCGGGTTGGCTCTTTTTACTCACCAGCGAACCAGCAATTGCCATCACCGGAATAATCACCCCGAAGCGACCAACAAACATGCAGAACGCCAGCAAACAGTTCCAGAATGGGGAGTTGGCGCTTAATCCGGCAAAGGCGCTGCCGTTGTTGTTAGCGGCGGACGACACGGCGTACAGCACTTCGCTAAAACCATGCGGGCCCGGGTTGAGGATGGCGCTACGTCCGGCGTCGGTCATCATTGCCAGCGCCGCGCCCATCAGCACCAGCGTCGGGGTGACCAGAATCGCCAGTGCGGTCAGTTTCATCTCGCGTACGTCGATTTTTTTACCCAGATATTCCGGTGTACGACCAATCATCAGCCCGGCAATAAACACCGCCAGCAGGACAAACAGCATCATGCCGTAAAGACCAGAACCGACACCGCCGAATACCACTTCACCAATTTGCATCAGCCACATCGGCACCATGCCACCGGGGGCGGTAAACGAATCATGCATCGCAATCACCGCGCCGCAGGAAGCCGCCGTAGTCACGACCGCAAACAGGCTACTGACCAGCACGCCGAAACGGCTCTCTTTACCTTCCATATTGATGCTGCTGTCCGCGCCCAGTGCCAGCAGATGAGGATTACCCTGAACTTCTGCCCACATCACCACGCCTACGCAGATGACAAAAATCACTGACATCGCCCACAGTAACATGCGCCCCTGGCGGCGATCGCCCGCCACTTCACCAAAGGCAAAGCACAGCGCTGTTGGGATCAAGAAGATCGCCAGCATCTGCACGAAGTTGGTCAGTGCGGTTGGGTTTTCAAACGGATGCGACGAGTTGGCATTAAAGAAGCCACCACCGTTAGTGCCGAGCATCTTGATCGCTTCCTGAGAAGCCACCGGACCCATTGGTAACAGCTGTTGCGCTCCTTCAACGGTATTCACTGCCTGATAGGGCAGAAAGTTTTGCAACGCACCTTGTTGAATAAAAAACAATGCAATCAACAACGCCACAGGGACTAGCACCCATAACGTGATGCGTAACAGATCGACCCAGGCATTCCCGAGTGTGCTCATGCTCTGGCGGGTAAACGCACGGATGAGGGCAAAAATCACCGCAATCCCGCTGGCGGCAGAAAGAAAGTTTTGCACCGTTAAGCCCGCCATCTGGCTGAAATAGCTCAACGTGGTTTCACCGCTGTAAGATTGCCAGTTGGTATTCGTGACAAAGCTGACGGCGGTATTCAGCGCCAGATCCCACGACAGCCCCGGCAACTGCTGTGGATTAAGCGGCAGATAGTGCTGACCGAGCAACATAAAAAACAGCACCGCCAGCCCCAGTATATTCAGGCCAAGAATGGCTGAGAGATACTGCTTCCAGTTCATCTCGCGGTCAGAGACGCCAAGCGCGCTAAAGAGTACGCGTTCAACGCCCGTCGTACCAGGAAGAGGAATATCATTAATCAGCCGCGCCAGCCCGCTACCTAAGGGACGCGCCAGCACCATTAATACCAGTAAAAACGTGGCAATTAGTAAGAACCCTTGCGCAGCCATCAGAATGCCTCCGCATTGATCAGGGCATAAACCAGATAACCCAGTAATAAAAACACCAGCAACACGCCGGTTATCACGCCTGCACTCACAGTGCACCTCCAGTGGCCTAAAAGTGATACCGGAAGGGTAGAATTCTGGCTGCAAAGATTTCGCAAAAATCTGCGGGCGGGGTGTAAAAAAAGTATAAAAATGGCAAAAGCCATGATTTAACTGATGGTTAGTATTAATTTAACTTTTGTGTAACTTAATTACAGTGTGAATGTCAATAAACCATCAATAAGCAAAAATAAGTGGTCGGATGAGTAGTAAAATTACACAAAAGGCGGTACTATTTTCATCAGATAAACAAATTCATTTTTCCGGTGCCATTCACC
>OKXD01000518.1_pt1 | contig 8122 bp, 10 predicted proteins | sample 1607661 | NCBI WGS metagenome assembly OKXD01 (sample SAMN02674607, study PRJEB24791) | human gut metagenome, SKBSTL069 | isolation source: stool | host: Homo sapiens | place: USA | reverse complement strand
CTTCCGATCTGGGGAAGGTGGCGCGCAGCGCCGGATGAGGGGTAATTTCCCGCAAGCAGCGGCCTGTCTGCGCCCTCATCAGTCACCTGCGGTGACAGCTTCCCCCGACCGGGGGAAGCCTTTTTCTGCCAACCAAAAGCTACATCTTCATCCTTTGTCCCAGCAGCACCGGCTGCAGCTGCTCACCCCGCAAAGCAGCGTCCACGGCGGCGGGCAGCAGGGCAAGATCTGCCTTCAGGCTCTGGGGCTTGGCAAAGGGGTCATCCTGCCCGTAGGGCACAAAATAATAGTGCTTGCGCTGGCACAGCCGCGCCATGTTTTCGCCGGAAGCGCCAAGGCCGTCGTTGGTGGAGACTGCCAGCACCACCGGGCTGCCCACCCGCAGCAGGCTTTTGGCAGCAAGGGTCACCGGCGTATCCGAAAGCCCTGCCGCCAGCCGCGCCAGCGTTGCGCCGGTGCAGGGGGCGACCACCAGCGCCTGCGCCAGCCGCCGGGGACCCAGCGGCTCCACCGCCTGCAGGGTGTCCAGCACCGGCTGCCCGGCAACAGCCTGCAGGCGCTGCCGCCAGCTTTCCCCGGTGCCGAACCGGGTATCCTGCTGCGCGGCAAAGCTCATAATGGGCAGCAGCGTCCAGCCCTGTGCCGTCAGTGCCTGCGCCGCACCCAAGGCGTCCTCCAGCGTACAAAAGCTGCCGCACACCGCAAACGCAAGACAGCCCTTTTTCTCTGTGGTCATACCGTTCCCTCCCGCTCCTGCAAAATGGCTTGCACCGTGCGTGCCAGCGCCTCCCCTGCCGTTTCCGGTGCCCAGACCGTCGGCAGGCTCAGCGCGTGCAGCGCCGTGTGTCCCAGCCGCCGGGCGGCGGCAAAGTCTGTGCCGCCGGGCTTGGAAGCCAGATCTACGATCAGACTTTTCTTTGGCAGCGCTGCCAGCACCTGTGCCGTCAGCACCGGCGCGGGGATGGTGTTGACCACCGTATCAAAGGCGGCAGCTTCTGCGGCAAGCTCTGTCAGCGGCACCGCCCGCAGACCCAGCTCCTCTGCCATTGCCCGCTGCACCGGGCGGCGTGCCGCCACGGTCACCCGCGCACCCAGCGCCGCCAGACGCACCGCCAGCGCCCGCCCCACCGGGCCAAAACCCAGCACCAGCACCGCCGCGCCCCACAGGGTACGGCTGCGCCGTTCCAGCAAAATGCCGATGCAGCCCTCGGCGGTGGGGATGGCGTTATACACGGTCAGCTCCGGGCGGGCAAAATAATCCACCAGCTCCACCCCCGCCGCCCGGGCGATGGACAACGCACTCTCCGTCACCTTACCGCCCAGCGCCAGCGCACCGGGCTTTGCCGTGCCCAGCAGCTGCGCCAGCGGCAAATCAGCCTGTTCCAGCGGGAGCGGCAGCAGGATGCAGTCTGCCTGCGGCAGCTGCTCCTGCAGGGTCTGTGCCAGCAGTGCGGTATTGCCGGTTTTGCTGCTGAATACGATGGCGTAGCTCATTTTTACCTCCCTCAGAGCAGCGGCAAAGCTGCCGGCTGCTCTTGTGCATACGATAGTTTACGGCAATTCCTTTGCCGGGAAAGCCTGAAATCATGGAACAGTATAGTACAGCGCCCTGCCAAAATCAAGGGTTGACGATATTCTCGCCTTTCCCGGCCAGAAAGCTGCGCAGGTTGCCGGTGGTGATGTCCATCAGCCGCTGCAAGGCTTCCTTGGTGGTCCACGCGATATGCGGGGTGAGCACCGCGCCCGGCAGGCCGCGCAGGCGGCTTTGGGGCGGCAGCGGCTCGGTGGCAAAGGCATCAGCGCCGTAAAAGGCAAGCTTGCCGCTTTCCAGTGCATCGGCTACGGCTTCCTCGTCCACCAGTGCGCCCCGGGCGGTGTTCAGCAGAATGGCGCCGGGCTTCATTTTTGCAAGGGCTTCCCGGCTCATCAGCCCGCGGGTCGCCGGGGTGGCCGGACAGTGCAGGCTGAGCACATCACTGCGGGCAAGCAGGGTGTCAAAGTCCACGAACTCCACCCCATCGGCGGCGTACTCCGGGCGCACCGTGCGGGTACACACCAGCACCTCCATGCCAAAGGCCTTTGCAATGCGGGCGGTCTGGCGGCCGATGCTGCCGTAGCCGTAGATGCCAAAGGTCTTGCCCAGCAGCTCCACCTGCGGCAGCAGACCGTACTCTGCCGGGATGCCCAGCTGCCAGTACCCGTCCTTTACCGCCCGGTCGTACCGCTGGGCACACTGGCAGATGGCCAGCAGCAGGCTGAAGGTCATCTGCGCCACGCTGTAAGTAGAATACCCCGGCACGTTGGCTACTGCCACCCCATGGCGGCGGCAGGCTTCAAGGTCGATATTATCCGTGCCGGTGGCGATGATGCCCACCCATTTAAGGTTCGGGCACTGTGCCAGCACAGCCTCATCAATGCGGCACTTGTTGATGAGCACCAGCTCTGCATCCCCGATGCGGGGCGCAATATCGGCGTAGTCGGTGCGCACATAGCTGGTGGTGTCCGGCACCAGTGCCTTTACCCCGGACCAGTCCAAGTCTCCTTCTTCCATCACATAGCTTTCAAGGATCACTGCCTTCATAGCTTTCTCATTCCCTCTCTGGTTTACGTTATTCCGTTTCTTTCAGCGGATAAAGCGCCAGCGCAAGGCTGCCGCCGTAGGGGCGGCTGTCCAGCGCGGCATAGCCTTTTGCCAGCAGCAATGCCAGCTGTACCCTATCTTCCAGCGGCACCCACACCGGCGCAGTGCGGGCGGGCACGCAGCCGGTGCGCAGCAAAAAACAGGGCGCAAGGCTTTCCAGCGGGCGCAGCGCCCGCAGTCCGAAGCCCTGCCGGAAATACAGCGGCAACAGCGCTGCCGCCGTTTCGGTGCACTCCACCACTGCCCATGCCGTACCCTTGCGGCGCAGCCGATCTGCCCGGGCTGCGGCAACCTCCACCAGCCGGGCGGGCAGCTCCGTGCCGGTACACACCGGCGGGGTAAGCAGACAGCCGCCCTCCAGCTGCCTGCGTCCCAGCCAGCTGCGCAGTGCCGCTGCGGCGGCAGTATCGGCGGTGAGGGGCAGCACCAGCAGCGCCGCCCCGGATGTACCCCACGCCTCGCCTGCGGTCAGCATCCGCAGCACCTCGGAGCAGGGACGGTAAAACCCCGCCCCGCCGCAGCGCACCAATGTAAAAAATTCCTCGGCGGAAAGCCGCCGTACCTGCCGCTGACGCGGCGGGTCGCATACTTGGATCATTTGCAGTTCCTCCGTTCTGATGTTCTTTCCATCAGCATACGGAAAACTGCGTGCAAACCGGCGCGAAACAGCGCACCTGAAGCGCAAAAATCAGTCCAGCGAGATGTCCTCGCTCAGCACCTGCCCGATGGGCTTTGCAATGCACAGGTCGGCAGAGGCATCGGCTCCGGTGGGCTGCATATTGATGACCACCAGGTTATCGCCCCGGAAGTACCGGATAAGCCCGGCGGCGGGATACACCACCAGACTGGTACCGCCGATGATGAGGGTATCGGCATGGCGGATGGCATCCACCGCGCCGGACAGCACCTCCTCGTCCAAGCCCTCCTCGTAGAGCACCACGTCCGGCTTTACGATGCCGCCGCACTCGGTGCAGCGGGGCACGCCGGTGCTGTTTGCGATAAAATCCACATCGTAGAACTTGCCGCAGCGGGTGCAGTAGTTGCGCAGGGTGCTGCCGTGCAGCTCGTACACGGTTTTGCTGCCTGCCGCCTGATGCAGACCATCGATGTTCTGGGTGACCACCGCCCGCAGCTTGCCCTGCTGTTCCAGTTTTGCCAGCCGCAGATGGGCAGCGTTGGGTTTTGCATCCTTTACGATCAGCTTATCGCGGTAAAAACGGTAGAACTCCTCCGGGTTTTCCTCCCAGAAGGTATGGCTGAGGATGGTTTCGGGCGGGTAGTCGTATTTCTGGTGGTACAGCCCGTCCACGCTGCGGAAATCCGGGATGCCGCTTTCTGTAGAAACACCCGCGCCGCCGAAAAAGACAATGCTGCTGCTTTTTGCAATGATGTCTTCCAGTGCCTTGAACATAGTTGAAACGCCCCTTTCCTCACGGAAGCTTTTGTGTTAAGATAGTACCAGTATAGCACATTCTTGCAGGAAAGGAAGAGGCCGGTTTTGAACGTCTGGTACATCAACAGCATCCTTGGAGCCATCTGCTTGGAGGAGGAGAACGACGCGCTGTGCGGGGTACATTTCTGCCCGGACGGTGCGCCGGAGCTGGAACCGCTGCCCCGCAGGGTGGTGGAAACGCCCCTGTTACAAGAAGCTGAGGAGCAGCTGAACGAATATTTTGCCGGGGTGCGCCGGGAGTTCGACCTGCCGCTGGCGGCAAAGGGCACGCCCTTTCAGCAGGCGGTATGGGCGCAGCTGCGCAAAATTCCCTACGGGGAGGTACGCACCTACGGTCAGCTGGCGGCGGCGCTGGGCAACCCCAAGGCAAGCCGCGCCGTGGGCAGCGCCTGCCACCGCAACCCGCTGTGCATCGTGGTGCCCTGCCACCGGGTCATTGGCGCAGATGGCAGCCTGACCGGCTACGCCGAGGGGCTGGAGATCAAGGAATATCTGCTGGAACTGGAGCACTTTTAAGGAATTTATTTTGGGATAACAGAACACCTGCGGGCGTTCCATTATCCCATTTTCACAGAAAGAGACGCATATTTTCCCGGCCTGCAAGTTATAAAGTCAGTCAAAAAAGGCTGCTGCGCAACAATGCACAGCAGCCTTTGGTGTTTTATGCAGTTTTAAAAGCCCGTGGGCGGGACGTAATAGCTTGGGATAGACCCGCTTTTGGGCGTAGCTGCGGCCTGCTGGCGCAGCGCCAAGCGGGTGACCTCTGCCCAGGAATACTGGGTCATATACTCGCCACGGTAGGAATTGAACGCCGAGCGGTCTCCCCGCAGGAAATTATAATAATCGCAGTCCACCTTGCTGGTATCCAGCGCCAATGTGCTGCGGCCGCGTACCAGCAGCCCGTTGACCCCTGCATCCTCCAGCGTATGGCTGAGGTCGAAGATCAAATTGCGCAGGTGGCTGTGCAGCGAAGCGGTATCGGGCTTATCCTCCCACAGGACAGCCAGCATCTCGCCGTTGGTGCAGGTGGCACCGTTGCGATCCACAAGATAAGCCAGCAGCTCCTTGCTCTTGCTGCGCTTGAAGGAGAGCGGACGTCCGCCCACAAAGATCTCGAAGTTGCCGAAGCACTGGATCTTGATGCCCACAGGCGCCGTTTCCGGCGGGTAGCGCAGATTTTCCAGCACATTGCGCACATCGGACTCGTTGGCGGGCTTGAGCAGAAAGCCGCTGACAAAGATCTGCAATGCTTCCAGCGCATACTCCGGGTGCTCGGTGACCACGATGAGGTTGCAGCGGGGTTGCAGCTTCTGGATCATACGGGCAAGGGCAAGGCCGTTCATCCCCGGCATTTCCAAGTTCAGAAAGGCTGCATCCATCGGTCCCTGCCGCATCCACGTCAAAGCATCGTCGGTCGTCATGGCACTGATATAGTCACAGTCCGGCGCGACCCGGCACAGGATGCGGATCAGCGAATTGATCGCAAGCTGACCGTCATCCACGACCAGTATTTTCATAGCTTCACCCCCTGTCTGCTTACGTAAAGCATTTCCCCGCTGTTAGTTTAGCACGCCGCAAACTTTTAGGCAAGTTATTTTCTGGAAAAATCCAAAAAAGAAGCGTTTTCGCCAAAATTCCAGTTCATCGATTGCTTTTTCGACGAAATGCCGGAGCATTATGCAACAAATTGGTATATCAATTCTCTCTTCGTTTGTCCTCTCTGCTCCTTGGAAAGCGCAGCTTTCTCATAACAAACAAAAGGCCGCTGCACCGGTCTTGTGCAGCAGCCTGTTTTAATAATTTGCGTTTGTCACGGGTGCTTCAATGGAGATCCAGCTCCGGCGGGACGTCCAGCTGGTCGGAGACATATTTCCCGTTCTTTTTGCGCTGACGCACGCACTCGGTAAGCAGATATTCGATCTGCCCGTTCACCGAGCGGAAGTCATCCTCTGCCCAAGCGGCAAGGGCATCGTAGAGCTTGGCGTTCAGGCGCAGGGGCACCTGTTTTTTCGGCTCGGCCATTAGTACAGGCTGCCGCTGTTCACGATGGGCTGGGCATCCCGGTTGCCGCACAGCACCACCAGCAGATTGGACACCATTGCCGCCTTGCGTTCATCGTCCAGCTCCACTACCTTGTTCTCGTTCAGACGATCCAGCGCCATTTCCACCATGCCCACAGCGCCGTCCACGATCATCTTGCGGGCGTCAATGATGGCACTGGCCTGCTGGCGCTGCAGCATGACCGCTGCGATTTCCGGCGCATAGGCCAGATAGGTAATGCGGGCCTCCACTACCTCGATGCCGGCCTCGGACACGTTCTTCTGGATCTCGTCCCGGATGCGGGCAGCCACTACCTCGGAAGAGCCGCGCAGACTGCCCTCATCGGCTACGCCGTCGCCGGTGGTGTCCACATTGGGAGAAACATCATAGGGGTACACCCGCACCACGTTGCGCAGGGCGCTGTCGCACTGCAGGGAGAGGTATTCCTTATAGTTATCCACGTTGAACACGGCCTTGGCGGTATCGGTCACGCGCCAGATGACTGCAATGCCGATCTCCACCGGGTTGCCCAGACAATCGTTGATCTTCTGGCGGGAGTTGTTCAGGGTCATCATCTTGAGCGAAATCTTCTTGCTCATGGACTCGATGCTCATCTGAGCATTCTGGCCGTTACTGCCAAACAGCGCTGCCACGCTGTTTTCCTTGCTGTTCACATCTCCGCTCTGGCTCAGGCGGGTGCCGGCGGCGGGGTTGACGGCGGTGCAGAAGGGGTTTACCCAGTAAAAGCCCTGTCCCTTCAGGGTGCCGATGTAATCACCAAACAGGGTGAGTACCAGCGCCTCCTGCGGCTTTAACACTTTGAGACCACAGAACAGGAAAATACCTGCGATCCAATAGGCAATGGACAAAATCAGCAGCGGAATGCCCAGAAACAGCCGGTGCGGCCGATCTGCATTGAGCAGCGTGATACAGAAAATGAACAGGGCAATGGACACCACATAGCCCAGCAAGGTGAGCAGCAGCATGGCCATACCGTTTTTGCGGGTATTCAAAATTTTCTCTTCCATAACAAGTCCCTCCTTATCAGGGTCGGAAGCATTTCTTTCTGATATCAAAATCATATCACTTTAAAAAGAAGCTGTCAAGTACTTCCAACAAAAAAATCCCCGCCTACCCGGGCACTGCTGCCACGGGCAAACGGGGGATTTTTTCCTATCCTATAAGGTAAAAGGGATACTGCCTTAGCGCTTATACTTTGCAGCGGTCTGCAAACGCTGCATGGCACGATCCAGTGCGATCTTGCTCTGGTAATACTCGTGCATACTCTGCTTATGCTGCAAGCGTTCCTCGGCGCGGATGCGGGCGGCTTCGGCACGATTCTTGTCGATGTCCTCCGGGTTCTCGGCGCTGTCCACCAGCACCATCACATAGGCGGGGGTCACCTCGGCAATGCCGTCGCCCACCAGCACATCCCGGGCTTTGCCGTCCACCATAAAGTGGAGGATACCCATGTGCAGCGCCACCAGCACCGGGTTATGCCCGGCCTGTACGCCGTAGATGCCATCGCTGATGGGCAGGGTCAGATCCTCGCAGTCACCCTGATAGAACTCGCCGCTGGACGCTGTGATGCTCAGCATGAACTTGTTCATCAGACGGCACCGCCCTTTTCCTCAGCCAGCTTCTTTTCTGCCTTTTCGCGTGCTTCTTCCAGCGTACCTACGTTGAAGAATGCCCACTCCGGCAGATCGTCGGCCTTGCCGTCCACAATGGCGGCAAAACTGCGCACCGTATCCTTCAGGGGCACATACTTGCCCTTGAGACCGGTAAAGTTCTCGGCCACGGCAAAGGGCTGGGACAAGAATTTCTGCAGCTTGCGGGCGCGCATGACGGTCAGCTTGTCGTTCTCGTCCAGCTCGTCCATGCCCAGAATGGCAATGATGTCCTGCAGCTCCTGATAGCGCTGCAGAATGGACTGCACCTTGCGGGCCACGCGGTAGTGCTCCTCGCCCACGATGTCTGCTTCCAGA
>OKXD01000515.1_pt1 | contig 8186 bp, 7 predicted proteins | sample 1607661 | NCBI WGS metagenome assembly OKXD01 (sample SAMN02674607, study PRJEB24791) | human gut metagenome, SKBSTL069 | isolation source: stool | host: Homo sapiens | place: USA | reverse complement strand
CTCCGCACGCTGCTGGTGAACACCGGTTCCGGCGTGGGCGCAGAGCCGGGCTGCGGGATGATCGGCAAAATGCTGGCGGCTTACCGGAATGCCGCCTTTATTCAGGAAACCGGCGAGCCGGATCTGCGCACCTGCACCCAGCGGGATACCCCGCTGTTTACCAAGGCCGGTTTGCAGCAGAAAAACGAGCAACAGGAGCTGGACGGCTTTCTGGTGCTGCCCACCGACTGCTTTTCGCCCTTTGATTATGTGACCGAGCGGATGCACCGGACACCGCGCACCTTCGGCATCCACTACTATCAGGGCAGCTGGCAAAGCGGCGATAAGGCAAACCGCTGGCGCAAGCGCTTCAAGTGCACCAAAGTCGGGCGCTGGTGTATGTGGCTGCGGCAGTGTTCGCCCCGCTGGCTGCGGGAAAAACGGCGCAGCCTGCATAACCGCTGCCGCCTGCAATGGAAAAAATGGTTCGGCTGCCGCGGGCTGCAATTTGGCCGCTGCATCCTGCTGGACAGGGAACTCCGGCTGCGGCTGAACAGCGGCTCCCGGGTGACGCTGGGCGACCGGGTGGAGAGCGATGGCAGAGTGTCCATCACCACCGGCTATTCTAGCCGGCTGAACATCGGCAGCGGGGTCTACTTCAACGACGGCGCGGTCATCAGCTGTCTTGGAAAGATAACCATCGGCGAGAACACCCTTTTTGGCCCCGGGGTGAAGATCTTTGATAACAACCACCGCTTCAGCCGGGAGGAAGGGGTCAGCCGGGAATGCGCTGCGGGCTGCATCACCGTGGGGCGCAGCTGCTGGATCGCTTCGGACGTGGTGCTGCTCAAGGGTGCGGATATCGGGGACAACTGCGTCATCGGCGCGGGCTGCATCATCCGTGGCGCAGTGCCCGCCGGCTCCCTCGTGACCCGCAGCGGGGAGCAGACCATCCGCCCGATCGAGACAAGATAGCGCATAAAAGTCTGCTGCACTAGGGCGGCGTCCTCGCCCTCTCCGTCAGTTCGCTTCGCTCACTGCCACACTCCCCCTTTTGTCGCTGCGCGACATCTTCCCCCGGCCGGGGGAAGTCTTTCCTCAAAGGGAGAGGCCTTGGCAAAAAGATGAAGTTTGCATGGACTGCCAAAGGCTCTCCCTTTGGGAGAGCTGCCGAGCAAAGCGAGACTGAGAGGGCGAGCACGCTAAAAAATATGAGCATCTGCAATAAAAATTCGCTGTTTCTCTGAAAACTCAGAAGCGAATGTTGCAGATGCTTTATTGTTTGATAGGCACACCCCGCTTGCCCTTTTTGCGCAGGAATGCTATACTTTAGCGATAAAGGACAGTGCGCTGTCCGCAGGTTTTTCAGAGATAAGGATAAGCGCTTATGCGAATCGGACTGATCGAATTTTTGCTCATACTGGCCATTGCGTCCCTCACGGTAGGGCCGCGGGTGGCGTTGTTCGTGGACCGGTGGATGCGGCGTGCCAACCGCGCCAACGCCATGGCGGCGCGCCGCCGGGCCGAGTATGCCGCCCAGATGGCCGCAGAACGGGATGCCATGCTCAAGCGGTTCCGCACCGCCAGCACGGTGTTCGGGGTGGGCATTTTGCTGGTGCTGGTGTATGCGCTGGGCTTCCGTCCCATCGACACCCCGCCGCAGACCTATAAAGCACCCGACCTCCGGCAGGAGACGGGCGCAATGCAGACGGCAGTTTCCACCGACCGCAAGACCCGGCTGGAGCTGGGGGAGTATCAGGGCGTGGACTGCATCCGCGCAAAGGACGGCCTTTTGTATGCCGCTGCGTGGAACGGTGCCGCCCTGAAAAAGCGCACCAGCGACCTTGTGCGCACCGATGGCGGGCACGCTGCCGCCATCCTGAGCGTGGAGGGCGAGCTGACCGGCTTTGCCTTTGACGCCGCCGGGGATGTGTGGCTGACCCAGCTGACCACCGCCGGGGGCACCTTGTGCCGCGTCAAGCACGACAGCTGGGGCGCAGCGGTGGAGCAGGTGGTCACCCAGCTGGACGGTGCGCCGCTGGGGGCGGTATCTGCCGTGGAGGTAAGCCCGGCGGGCAAGGTGTACTTTGCGGTGGTTGCGGCGGCAGGCGCGGAGAACGGGCTGGAAAGCGCCCTGCGCACTGAACTGCTGGCGCACACCGCCACCGGCTGCGTGTATGTGTACGACCCCGCCGCCCGCACGGTGGAAAAGGTGCTGGGCGGGGTAGCAGGCGCTGCGGGTCTGGCGCTCAGCCCGGACGGCAGCACCCTGTATGTCTCCGACCTTGGCAGCCGCTGCATCTGGGCGGTGGACGCCGCCGCCCGGGAGCTGACCGCCGGGGGACGGGGCTGCACTGCCGCCTTTGCCGGTCTGCCGGGCTATCCCGGTGCGCTGGCGGCAGACACGGACGGCACGCTGTACATCAGCTACCGCTGGGCGCGCAGCAGCTGGCTGGAAAAGAACGCGGACAGCACCCTGCTGCGGGGCATCGCCCTGCGGGCGGGGCAGAATACGCAGGAGCGGCTGTTCCGATGCACGGCAGACGCCCCCTGCGCCGAAGCAGTGAGCCTTGCCACCGGGGCTTGGGAACAGACCTTTACCGGCCTTGCACAGGACAGCTGCGCGGCGGTGTGTCCGATGGAAAGTAAAGTATATTTCGGTGCAGCAGGGGCAGACAGCCTGCTGGCTGCAAACCGATAAGCGAGGTGTTTTTGTATGACCGAAGCATTTGCAAAACAGATCGAGACCGAGGCGCGGCAGGCAATGACCGAGCTGGTGGCCGCGGCAAAGCTGAAAAAGGGAGATGTGCTCGTGGTGGGCTGCTCTTCCAGTGAGATGGTGGGCGGTCACATCGGCAAGGATTCCAGCATAGAAGCCGCCCGGGCGCTGTACGCGGGCGCTGCGCCGGTGCTGGCGGAAAAAGGCGTCTGGCTGGCAGCCCAGTGCTGTGAGCACCTGAACCGCGCCATCATCCTTGAGCGGGAAGCCGCAGAGAAGTACGGCTGGGAGGAAGTGTGCGTTGTGCCCCGTCCCCATGCGGGCGGCAGCTGGGCGACCACCTGCTGGAAGAACTTCAAAGACCCGGTGGCTGTGGAGGAGATCCGCGCCAACGCGGGCATGGATATCGGCGGCACCCTGATCGGGATGCACCTGAAGCGGGTGGCTGTGCCGGTGCGGCTGAGCCTTAATAAGATCGGCGAAGCAAACATTCTGTGTGCCTACACCCGCCCGAAGCTGATCGGCGGCGAACGTGCCCGCTATACCGAGGAGGATTGAGCGAGATGGCAGAAAAGAATTTGGAAGAGATGCGGCAGGCTGTGGCAGAGATCCGGGAAAAGATGGCCGCAGCCGCCCGGGAAGCCGGACGCGATCCGGCAGCGGTGCAGCTGTGCGCCGCCTGCAAGACCCGCACGGCGCAGACCATAGCAGCCAGTGCCACCCTGCCTATTGACTTGTTTGGCGAAAACCATGTGCAGGAACTGTGCGCAAACTACGATGGCTGGGCTTACTGCGGTAAGCCCAGCCATTTTATCGGCCACTTGCAGACCAATAAGATCAAAAAGGTGCTGGGGCGGGCAAGCCTGATCCAGAGCGTGGACAGCGAGCATCTGCTGCTTGCCATCGAGAAGGAAGCCGCCAAGGCCGGCATCGTGCAGGATATCCTGCTGGAAGTGAACATCGGCGGGGAAGAGAGCAAGACCGGCGCTGCGCCGGAGCTGCTCTGGCCGCTGCTGGACACCGCCGCCGCACAGGAGCATATCCGGGTCAAGGGCCTGATGGCCATCCCGCCCGTGAACGATGACGATGCCCAGAACCGCCGCTATCTGGCGCAGGTGTATCAGCTGTTCGTCCGGGCAGGGGAGCGGGGCTACCGCAACGTGGAGATGCAGACCCTTTCCATGGGCATGAGCGGCGATTTTGAGAACGCCATCCGGGAGGGTGCTACCCTTGTGCGCATCGGTACCGCCATCTACGGTGAGCGGGATTACAGTAAAAAGTAACGATAAAAACGGAGGAACCATGCCGAAAACCAAAACCATCGACCCCGGGGCGCACCACGCAAGCAGCGGTGCGCTGATCCGGCGTTTTCTGCCGTATCTGGCAAACTATAAGATGGTGCTGTGCCTTGATCTGTTCTGCGCAGCGCTGACGACCCTGTGCGATATCGTGCTGCCCAAGATCATGAGCATCATCACCAACTCCGCCATGGGGGTGGGCATCACCCTGACGGCGGGCATCGTGCTGAAACTGGCGGCGCTCTACTTTGTGCTGCGCATCATCGACGGCGCAGCCAGCTACTATATGTCCAGCATCGGCCATATCATGGGCGTGCATATTGAAACGGATATGCGCCGGGATGCCTTTGACCATCTGCTGCAGTTGGATCACACCTACTACAACAACACCAAGGTGGGCACCATCATGGGGCGCATCACCAACGATTTGTTTGACGTGACCGAGTTCGCCCACCACTGCCCGGAGGAGTTTTTCATCGCGGGCATCAAGATCGTGGCGTCCTTTGTCATCCTGTGCCGCGCAAGCATCCCGCTGACCTTGGCGGTGTTTGCCTGTGTGCCGCTGATGGGCGTGGTATCGGTGTACCTGAACGGCCGTCTGCGGGCACGGTTCCGTCAGCAGCGCGTCCAGATCGGTGAGCTGAACTCCACCATCGAGGACAGCCTGCTGGGACAGGGCGTGGTCAAGGCCTTTGCCGCCGAGGACGAGGAGCGGGAAAAGTTCGCCAAGGGCAACCGCGCCTTTGAGCAGATCAAGACCCTTGGCTACTACGCCATGGGCGCCTTCAACACCTCCACCCGCCTGTTTGACGGGTTGATGTATCTGGTGGTCATTCTGGCAGGCGGCCTGTCGCTGGTGTACGGTAAAATTACTGCCGGTGACATGGTGGCGTATATGCTCTACGTCACCACCCTCATCGCCACCATCCGGCGCATCGTGGAGTTTGCCGAGCAGTTCCAGCGCGGCATGACCGGCATCGAGCGCTTTGCCGAGATCATGGACACCCCGGTTGCCATCAAGGACGCGCCGGACGCCGTGCCTCTGCAGCCCGGCCCCGGCGAGATCCGGTTCGAGAAGGTGTGCTTTGAGTACCCGGACGACCACAACAAGGTGCTGCACGACGTCAGTCTGGACATCCGCGCCGGAGAGCGTCTGGCGCTGGTGGGTGCCTCCGGCGGCGGCAAGACCACCCTGTGCAACCTGATCCCCCGCTTTTACGAGGTGACCAGCGGCCGCATCCTCATTGACGGGCAGGATATCCGCCGGGTCACCCTGAAGAGCCTGCGGCAGGATATCGGCATCGTGCAGCAGGACGTGTACCTGTTCAGCGGCACGGTGGCGCAGAATATCGCCTACGGCAAGCCCGGCGCCACCCGGCAGGAGATCGAAGCCGCCGCCCGGCTGGCGGGCGCGGAAAAGTTCATCCTTGCGCTGAAGGACGGCTACGACACCTATGTGGGCGAGCGCGGCGTCAAGCTGTCCGGCGGACAGAAGCAGCGCATCGCCATTGCCCGGGTGTTTTTGAAGAACCCGCCCATCCTGATTCTGGACGAAGCCACCAGCGCACTGGACAACGAGAGCGAGATCCTTGTGGGACAGAGCCTTGAAAAGCTGGCGCACGGCCGCACCACCTTGACCATCGCCCACCGCCTGACCACCATCAAGGACTACGACCGCATCCTTGTGCTGGGCGAGGAGGGCATCGTGGAAGAGGGCACCCACGCCCAGCTGCTGGAAAAGCAGGGCGTCTACTACCGCCTGTGGAACCAGCTGCCCGCAGAGGATGGGGAATAAAAGCGCCTGAAATACAAAAAAGACACCCGGAAGAGTGTCTTTTTGTCTCTTGTCAAGGGAAGTGAACGGGTTTCATCTCTAGGCACCCACCGATTCATCTTGTTTGGCGTTTTGCATCCACCGCACCAGCGCTTCGGCGTCCTGTTTGCCTTTGGCGTACATTTTTTCAAGGCCGGCGCGGTTCTTGGTCAGGGTGGACATTCCCTCGGTGCTGTCCGGGGCGATGATGCAGACAAGGCCCTGTCGCTCCAGCTCCCACGCCCGCTGGACAGCCGTGTTGTACCGCCATACCCGGCGGCGCAGCCCCTCGGCTGCAGCGGGGTAATGCGACTGCAGCAGGTGTGCCAGATGCTTGTCCCGGGCATCACTACTCACCTGCCCGATGGGCTTGGTCAGGATGAGAGCCACCCGGTCGCAGCCGTGGGCAAAGGCCCATTCCAGCGGGACGGGGTCGGCCAGGCCGCCATCAAAATAAGGCACGCCATCGATGACGCAGGGCTGGTCGATGACCGGGATGCAGCAGGACGCCATGAGGATGCGGTAGTCGTCCGGGTGGAGGTCTGCCTTGGTGAAATACTGCGCCTCGCCGTTCTGTGCATTAGCGGCCACCACGCAGAGCTCTGCCGGGCTGCGGGCAAGCGCCGCGTAATCCAGTGGATTCTCGCCGTCTGCATTGCTGAGGGTGCCGTAGACATAGCCCAGATCGAGATAGGAGTGCTTGCGGATGAGGTTGTGCACGCTCATGTATTCCCTGCGGAAGGAGTATTCATCGTAAAAGGGCTTGTTCCGCCCATGCTGGCCTGCCAGATAGGACGCCATATTGGCGCTGCCCGCCGAAACGCCGATGCAGAGATCGAAGCGGAGGTCCTCCTCCAGGCAGCGGTCCAGCACGCCAGCGCCGTAAATGCCCCGCAGGCCGCCACCCACATCGATGACACCGTATTTCATGGTCTGTTCCTCCATCGTTTCATTCCATTTTCCTCCCAGTATAACGGGACGGCAGGAAATACTCATTGAGCAAACGGCGGGATCTGATGCAATTTGCGGCAGAAAGCAAGATCTGCCGCAATGGGGGCAAACAAAAACGGCCAGCATATCATGTGCTCTGTGATATGTACCCCTAATCGAAAAAATCCATCCGCATATGTTCCGGCACACCTTCGTGAGCATCTTGATGTCCAATCCCAATATCGGTGTGGCAACGGTAGCCGCAGAAGCCGGACACGCACAGCCCAGTACCACTCTTGCAATCTACACGCAGGGCATTGTCCACGATTTGTGTACGGACTTCACTATTCATGTATCCGGGGAGGTAGTTGCGCAGCGGGGTGAAAGTGATGATGCAGGAAGCGATCAGGAAAAGTACCGCCAGCACGCAAAGTAATACGGAAAGTCCATTGAGCTTGGATACGCGAAGTCCGACAATTTCTTCAAGTGTATTTTCATTAACGATCGTTAGTTTATACTTGAACTTGAAATTTTTCCAGAAAGCTTTACTTCGTCTTCTCTTTGGCATCTCGGGTATTTACTGTTTTTACGATTTACTATTTACTATTTTCAGTGGATGAGCGGCTCATCGTTTGATTCGTTCTCACCGGTCATCTTCCAATTCCTCCAGATTGAGCAACCCTTCGGGAAGTTCCACCGTGATGAGTTTCTGTTTCTGGTCTATTCCTACGATAAATTCCTCCTGGGCGGGAACGAGCAGTTCCTCTTCTTCCGCTCCTTCAACCACGAAAAGGGTGTTTACCGTAGTGGTATCTACATCTATGACTTCTCCCAGAAGTCCGTGATGGATGTCTTCCATTTGGAAACCGATGAAGAAGTTCCAGGACAGTTCGCCGTCTTCCGCTTCTTCGGCGTGTTTCACGGGGAAGTAGACTTCAATGTTGGTGAACATTCGGGCACGTTCGGCGCTGTCGACTCCTTCCAGTTTCACCAAGGCGGTGGAGTCTGAACGGAAGCGGTATTCTTCGATGAAGAAAGGCACGAAGATGCCATCGAGCAGACATATCAGATAATCGCAGTCCACACGGTCGAAAATATCGTCCGTGAAGGTAAATTGCAATTCGCCGTGGATGCCGTGCGGTTTATTGAATAATCCTATCTTATATACTTCTTCTTTCTTTATCATATTCGGGTGATTCTGGCTCCGATAGCGTTCAGACGTCCTTCGATGTTCTGATAACCACGGTCTATCTGTTCGATGTTACTAATGGTACTGGTTCCTTCGGCACTCATGGCGGCAATCAGAAGGGCGATACCGGCACGTATATCCGGTGAAATCAGGCGGGCGCCGCGCAGCTTGAAGCCGTGGTTGTGTCCGATGACTACGGCGCGGTGAGGGTCGCAGAGAATGATCTGTGCACCCATGTCGATCAGCTTGTCCACAAAG
>OKXD01000511.1_pt1 | contig 8227 bp, 8 predicted proteins | sample 1607661 | NCBI WGS metagenome assembly OKXD01 (sample SAMN02674607, study PRJEB24791) | human gut metagenome, SKBSTL069 | isolation source: stool | host: Homo sapiens | place: USA | reverse complement strand
TACGGGTGTCTGCACCCGATCTTGACGAGCTGAAACGCCGTTGTGATGAAGTCAAAGACTTTTACGACGACCTCAATGTAAAGCTGGTGCGTCCTGCTGGGGATATGCTGGGGCTTCATTCTGAATTTCTTCCAGCCAGCAAGCGATATATCAATGACTATGTGCAGTATGTAAAATCAGATTTTTTAGCTGGGCTTGGCTTCGGGGCAACCCAGCAATTAGGGGAAACTACGGGTATCTATATGGGCTATTCCGTTGATACGGGAAGAAATGTGTACCTGCAACCGTCTTTAGCTTCGCAGGGTGTAAAAGGAACAGTTACCAACGCCCTTGCTTCTGCTTTTGTCGGTTCGCTTGGCGGTGGGAAGTCGTTCTGTAACAATCTTCTGGTATATTATTCGGTTCTCTTTGGGGGACAAGCGGTTATCTTAGACCCTAAATCAGAGCGTGGCAACTGGAAAGAAACGCTCCCAGAGATAGCCCATGAAATCAATATCGTAAATCTTACCAGCGACAAGGACAATGCAGGACTTCTTGACCCGTTTGTGATTATGAAGAACGTAAAAGACGCTGAAAGTCTGGCAATCGACATCTTGACATTCCTTACGGGTATTTCCTCTAGGGACGGCGAAAAATTCCCCGTGTTACGAAAAGCGGTGCGTTCCGTTACCCAGAGCGACAGTCGGGGCTTGCTCCATGTGATAGACGAGCTACGCCGTGAAGATACGCCCATATCAAGAAATATCGCAGACCATATCGACAGCTTCACGGACTACGACTTTGCACATCTGCTGTTTTCAGACGGTACGGTGGAAAATGCAATCAGCCTTGATAACCAGCTCAATATCATTCAAGTAGCCGACCTTGTACTGCCAGATAAGGACACGACCTTTGAGGAATACACGACCATTGAATTATTGTCGGTGTCTATGCTGATTGTGATTAGTACCTTTGCCCTTGATTTTATCCATTCGGACAGAAGTATTTTTAAGATTGTCGATTTGGACGAAGCGTGGGCGTTCTTAAATGTGGCACAAGGAGAAACGCTCTCTAACAAGCTGGTTCGTGCTGGACGAGCTATGCAGGCAGGCGTTTATTTTGTTACCCAGTCTGCCTATGATGTTTCAAAGGAAAGTCTGAAAAACAATATCGGCTTAAAATTCGCTTTCCGTTCTACTGACATCAACGAGATAAAACAGACCTTAGAATTTTTCGGCATCGACAAGGACGATGAAAACAACCAGAAACGGCTTCGTGATTTGGAGAACGGACAATGCTTATTGCAGGACTTATACGGGCGTGTCGGTGTGGTACAGATACACCCCGTTTTTGAAGAACTGCTACACGCCTTTGATACCAGACCGCCCGTACAGAGAAATGAGGTGGAGTGATGAAAGAAAGGATAAAAGGTGCGTTCACAAAAAAGAAGATTTTCCACTTTCTCAAAATGGCTCTGTTCGTGGTGGCACTCTCCCTTATCCTGCTTTCACTTCTGGGGACGGTGGCTCATGCGACGGGGCTTGTGGACGATACCATAAACGCAGAAAATCTTTACTCAAAATATCCCCTTTCCAACTACCAGCTTGATTTTTATGTGGATAATAGCTGGTCATGGTTGCCGTGGAACTGGCTGGACGGCATTGGAAAATCGGTACAGTACGGGCTTTACTGCATTACCAACTTTGTCTGGACGATAAGCCTTTATTTAAGCAATGCCACGGGCTATGTGGTGCAGGAAGCCTATAAACTTGATTTTATTAACGATATGGCAGACAGTATCGGAAAGAGCATACAGACCCTTGCAGGTGTAACCGAGAACGGCTTTTCTTCTACGGGCTTCTATGTTGGTTTCCTGCTTCTCATTATCTTAGTGGTGGGAATGTATGTTGCTTATACGGGACTTATCAAACGGGAAACCAGCAAGGCTCTTCACGCTGTTATTAACTTTGTGGTGGTGTTCGTGCTGTCCGCTTCATTTATTGCCTATGCTCCCGATTACATCAAAAAGATAAATGAGTTTTCATCAGACATCAGTACCGCTTCTTTGGACTTGGGAACAAAAATCATGCTCCCCAACTCTGACAGCGAGGGCAAGGACAGCGTGGACTTGATACGGGACAGCCTATTTTCTATTCAAGTGGAACAGCCGTGGCTACTTCTGCAATTCGGTAACAGCAACGCAGAAGAAATCGGGACAGACCGTGTGGACGCATTGGTATCTGCAAGCCCAGAGGACGAGGACGGGAAAACGAGAGAAGAAGTCGTGAAAACAGAAATCGAGGATAACGACAACAACAATCTGACGATACCGCAGGTCGTAAACCGTTTAGGTATGGTGTTCTTCCTACTGTTCTTCAACTTAGGTATCACGATATTTGTATTCTTGCTTACGGGCATGATGTTGTTTAGCCAGATACTTTTTATTATCTTCGCTATGTTTTTACCTATCAGCTTTTTACTTTCTATGATACCGAGCTATGAAAGCATGGCAAAGCAGGCAATCGTAAGGGTGTTTAATACCATAATGACACGGGCAGGAATAACGCTCATTGTAACGGTGGCGTTCAGCATTTCCAGTATGTTTTATAATATTTCCACAGATTACCCGTTTTTCATGGTGGCGTTCTTGCAGATAGTATGTTTCGCTGGTATCTACATGAAGCTGGGCGACTTAATGAGTATGTTCTCTTTGAACGCTAACGACAGTCAAAGCATGGGACGAAGAATTTTCCGCAGACCGTATCTATACTTGGCACATAGGGCTAGGCGTATGGAAAGACGGCTTGCTGGTGCGGTTACTGCTGGCGGTGTTGCTGGTGCGGTGGCTGGAAGTGCCGTTGCTGGCAAGAGGGCTGAAAGAAAAAATACAGCTTCTAAAGAAAATCGGGGCAATACCACTTCCAGCATGGGACAGCGTGCAGGCTCAAAGGTGGGTGCTGTCTTAGATACGAAAAATAAAGTGAAAGACAAGGCAAATGCTGTCAAAGAAAATATCAAGGATATGCCGACACAGACCGCTTATGCGGTGTATTCCGCAAAGGAAAAGGCAAAGTCCAGCGTGTCCGACTTCAAGCGTGGCATGGTGCAGGAACAGCAGTCCAGACAGACGGGACGATTGGAAAAGCAGGAACAGCATAGACAGAATATCGCTGACAAGCGTATGGAGCTTCAAAAGGCACAAGAAGCAAGGCAGGCACAGCGAAAGGCTGACGGATCAGCGACAACGGGAGCTACCCGTCCCCATGAGCGACCAGCCACAGCTTCAAGCGTTTCAAAGACGGGTGCTGAAAAAATGCAGGAAGTCAAACGTCCTGCCACAGCGACCACTTCAAAGATAAGTGAGCCAGTCAAGACAAATGTTATCAAAGAGCGTCCGTTATCTTCTGGTGCTTCTGATAAGAAAGCGACCCAGTCGGCACAGCCAGTACATAGGCAGAATGTAGAAAAAGTGGTATCGCAGGAAACACGCCAGAATTACACCAAAGACCGCAGGACAAAGGTTCAGCAGACGCAGAGCGTCCAGAAGAACCAGCAGACCACAGAGAAAACCCGTAACCTTGTAACGAAGAAAGGACAGAAGAAAAAATGAAACTGAAACATATCGCTCTCATTGGCAGTCTGTTTCCTATCCTCTTTTCTCTGGTGCTTTTCTTTGGTGTCTTGATTAGTGCGGACAGCGACGACGAGAACAGCAACTTTTCTTCTGGTATTACAAGTATGAACCTATCCGCAGAAGTCTTGAAACATCAGCCTATGGTGGAAAAATATGCCAGAGAATACGGCATTTCCGAGTATGTCAATGTGCTATTGGCTATCATTCAAGTAGAAAGTGGCGGTACGGCAGAAGATGTTATGCAGAGTTCGGAAAGTCTGGGATTACCGCCTAATTCCTTAGATACGGAAAGCTCAATCAAGCAGGGGTGTAAATATTTTGCGTCCCTGCTTTCTTCCTGCCAAAATCAAGGTATCGACGATTTGAATGTAGCGATACAGTCTTATAACTATGGCGGTGGCTATGTGGGATATGTGGCAGGAAAAGGAAAAAAACACACTTTTAATCTTGCAGAGAGCTTCGCCCGTGAGAAATCGGGTGGAAAGAAAGTAACCTACACCAACCCGATAGCCGTTGCTAAGAATGGGGGCTGGCGGTATGGCTATGGAAATATGTTCTATGTGGAAGTAGTCAATCAGTATTTAGCAGTTCCGCAGGTATCGGGAGAACTGGCACAAAAGGTAATGAATGAAGCGTTGAAATATCAAGGCTGGAAGTATGTGTATGGTGGCAGTAACCCGAATACTTCCTTTGATTGTTCGGGATTGACGCAATGGTGCTATGGAAAAGCTGGTATCTCCTTACCGAGAACAGCACAAGCACAGTATGACGCAACCCAACATCTGCCACTCTCGCAGGCAAAAGCAGGCGATTTGGTGTTTTTCCATTCCACCTATAACGCTGGTTCGTATGTAACACACGTCGGTATTCTTGTTTCGCCGACACAGATGTACCACGCAGGCGACCCGATAGGATATGCAGACCTAAGTAGTAGTTACTGGCAACAGCACTTAATCGGTGCAGGACGAGTAAAACAATAGAAAGGACTTGAAAAATATGTTTAAGAAGAATAAGAAACAGACAGAAACTATCAAAGAACCAAAAGAAAAAAAGGTGCGTACTGTCAAGGTAGGCACACATAAGAAAACCGTGATTGCGTTGTGGGTGGTGCTTGTCGCAAGCGTGAGCTTTGGGGTGTATAAGAATTTTACGGCTATCGACCAGCACACCACCCATGAAAAAGAAATCATTGAACTTCGCTTGCAGGACACCAACGGGATAGAAAATTTCGTGAAAAACTTTGCGAAGTCCTATTACACATGGGATAACAGCAAAGAAGCTATCGAAGCAAGGACGCAGGCAATCAGCGGTTATCTGACAAAGGAATTGCAGGACTTGAATGTTGATACAATCAGAACGGATATACCGACCAGCTCCACAGTTACAGATGTGATTGTATGGAGTATCGAACAGTCGGGAACGGACACTTTTTCTGCTACCTACGAAGTAGATCAGCAGATAAAAGAGGGAGAACAGACAAGCAATGTGAAAGCAACCTATACCGTAAAAGTCCATGTGGACGCTGACGGGGATATGGTAATCGTTCAGAACCCTACCCTTGCACCAGCAATCGAAAAATCAGACTATGAGCCTAAGACACCAGAAGCAGACGCAAGCGTGGACGCTGATACGGTAAATGACGCTACCGCTTTTCTGGAAACATTCTTTAAGCTGTACCCAACAGCGACGGAAAAAGAGCTTGCTTACTATGTATTGGGAAATGTGATTGAACCTATCGGCAGGGACTACCTTTATTCTGAACTGGTAAACCCTATCTTTATAAAGGACGGCGACAATGTGAAAGTCAAGGTTGCGGTAAAATTCATTGATAATCAGACAAAAGCGACGCAGGTATCGCAGTATGAGCTTGTGCTACATAAGGATAGTAACTGGAAGATTGTAGGATAAATGATATAGCGTGCATTTCCTATCAGATTTGCACGCTTTTACAAAACGACAAGAAAACTGTGCAAAAATATTGACTTGTAATGACCGAATGCTATAATATAAATAACAAGTGTACTTGGTATTATTTGAAAGGAGCGTTATATAATGGATAAAGAAAAAATACTATCACAAAACAAAAAAGAGAATCTATATCTTGATGAATACGAAAAACATATTAAACTTCAAGGGAAATCTTTTGGCTTAATGTTTGTTTTATTTATCTGCATTTTAATTCTTTTCATTAAAGCAGTTTGTAAAGAACCTTACTATGACATAATGACAATTATTGGGTCTGTGGCATTTGGCTCTATGGGTTATGAAGCACATATTTCAAAAAATAAATCCAAATTTGTTATTGCTTTATTCTTTCTTCTATTTATGGGGTATTACTTTTATAAATTTTTAATGGTAGGTTTATAGAATGGACGAACATTTAATTTTGCGAAACAGATTAAAAACTGTACGAAAAGAAAAAAAATTATCACAAACAGAATTAGCTGAACTAGTCGGGGTTTCTCGGAATACAATTAGTTCTATTGAAACTGGACAATTTAATCCAACAGCAAAATTGGCATTAGTGCTTTGTATAGCTTTAGATAAAAAATTTGAAGAATTATTTTATTTTGATTAAAGGAGAGAACGATTATGGAATTAGAGGAATTGATTGTTGAAATAGTTATAGGATTGTTTTTACTTTTTACATCTTATCAAATAGGTATAAAAGAGAATATTACTTTATTACATGGTTATCATTATACACAACTTGACCCTAAAGATAAAAAGGTGTTTACAAAAAAAATAGGAATAGGCACTTTACTGGTTAGTATTGGTATTCTTGTTATGCCGATTATCAATTTAATCTCTCATTCTGAATTAGGCTATTACATAGGTCTTATTTTGATTGTTGTAGGAGTGTTTTATATCATATTCATCATTGTAAAATACAATGGAAAACTTATTAGCTTTAAAAAGTAGAATTGAGGTATGAATATGATAGGACTGAACAAAAGAGATATAAAAAAGGCATTGAAAGCTGGTGCAAAAGCTGGCGGTGTATCATTGGCTGATGTTCGGGCGGATATTGAAGCTACGATTGATGAAGCTATGAATAGCACCGACCCAGAGGTGCAGGCAAATTTCAAAAAGTATTTTGGGAATAAACGCCCTACGCCAGAGGAATACATTTATACCATTACGAAAAAGACAACGGTAAAATTATAATAAAAGGGTCGTGGAAATGCTTCACAGAATTGTGATCTGCATTATCACGGCTCTTTTACTCTCTGTTTACTTTCAAAACTGTAAGTGTAATTGAATACTGCCCTTGCTATAATTTAATTGTATTCCAAAACAAATAAATGTGGCAGGAAGAAAGGAGCGATTTTTAATGGAACACATTTTAAATTTAGAGCAAGTAAAAAAATACTACGGGGGTAACTCTGGAAATATCACAAAGGCAGTAGACGGTATTTCTATGTATGTAGATAAGGGCGAATTTGTTGCAATTATGGGAGCTAGTGGTTCTGGAAAGACTACCCTATTAAACTGTATCTCTACGATTGATACTGTAACCAGCGGACACATTACAGTCAATAATCAAGATATTACCAAAATCAAGGATAAAGATTTTGCTGATTTCAGACGTGAAAATTTAGGGTTCATTTTTCAAGATTTCAACCTTTTAGATACTTTAACGATTGGAGAAAACATTTCTTTATCATTGGTTATCAACAAACAGAACCCTACTGATATTGAGAAAAGAGTTCATGCTATCGCCGATAAATTGGGTATTCGTGATATTTTATCGAAATTTCCTTATGAAGTTTCTGGCGGACAAAAACAGCGTTGTGCTTGTGCTAGAGCCTTAATCAATGAACCGAAACTGATTTTAGCTGATGAACCGACGGGAGCTTTGGACTCAAAAGCTTCCAGATTATTACTGGAAACAATGTCTGAAATCAACAAGAAAATGCAGGCTACTATTTTAATGGTAACACATGACCCGTTTAGTGCGTCTTTCTGTGAACGTATTTTGTTCTTGAAAGACGGTAAAATATTCAATGAAATTTTCAGAGGGGAAAAAAGCAGAAAAGATTTCTTCAATGAAATACTGGATATATTAACCTTGCTCGGAGGTGAAGTGGGAAATGTTAGGTAAGTTAGCGTATAGAAATACAAAAAGAAATATTAAAGATTATTTGATTTATCTGATAACCGTTACTACATCCTTTTCTCTTATATTTGCTTTTAATTTGGTGGCAAGTTCTGATGAAATTGTAAAGTTATGTTCCAGTATGGATGCATTTAAGAATTCATTGTTCGCTGTAAATATCCTTATTACTTTTGTGATATGCTTTTTGATCAACTATACAACGAAATTTATGTTTGAAAAAAGAAGTAAAGAATTAGGAACATATATGCTTCTTGGCATTAAGAAAAAAGAAATTGCCCACTTAGTTATAATTGAAAATATACTGTTGGGAATTTTAGCATTTGTATTAGCTATTCCTATTGGCTTTTTATTCAGCCAGTTTGTGTCGTTAGTAATTGTAAACTTACTGGGTATTCCAAAAACTCTCTTTATTTCTTTGAATTTTGTTTCTATTGGACTATTGATAATTTATTTTTTAACTATTTATGTTTTGGTTTTACTTAATCTATTAAGAA
>OKXD01000490.1_pt1 | contig 8500 bp, 7 predicted proteins | sample 1607661 | NCBI WGS metagenome assembly OKXD01 (sample SAMN02674607, study PRJEB24791) | human gut metagenome, SKBSTL069 | isolation source: stool | host: Homo sapiens | place: USA | reverse complement strand
ATGATCGCAATTATTATGAACGGAATGCAGGAGGAAACTGCCTATGGAAATTGACGCAAAAGAAAAGACTGCCCGAAGCACATCTGTTGGCGCAGATGAAAGGCAGTCCATTCAAAAAGATTCTGGCAATAGTATACCCGCTTCGGAGGCAAAAGGCAATGGGGAAATGGAAAATTTGGAGGAAATGTACCGTAAGATGCAGCGTATGGCTGACCCGCGCTACCTGCACACGCTCACCATGACGGAACTGTTTCAGACCGCCTACAAAAGTCGCCCGCCCATTATTGAAAACTTGCTCCATTCAGGGGCGTACCTTCTCGCTGGCGCGCCCAAGATCGGCAAGTCGTTCCTGGTTGCGCAGATTGCCTACCACGTCAGCACCGGGCAGGACTTGTGGGGGTGCAAAGTCCATCAGGGAACCGTCCTCTACCTTGCGTTGGAGGATGACTTCCAGCGCATCCAGAATCGGATGTTTATGATGTATGGTGTGAACGATACTCCGAACCTGCACTTTGCCACCGCCGCCGGAAAAATCGGGAACGGATTGGATGAGCAGTTGGAGAATTTCATGCGGGAACACCCGGATACCAAACTCATTATCATTGACACCATGCAGAAAATCCGGGAAGTGGGCGGCGAAGCGTACAGCTACGCCAGCGACTACGAGATCGTGACCAAACTGAAAACTTTCAGCGACAGGTACGGCATCTGCCTGCTGGTGGTTCATCACACCCGGAAGATGGAAGCCGAGGACAGCTTTGATATGATCTCCGGCACCAACGGTCTGTTGGGTGCAGCGGATGGCGCGTTCATCATGCAGAAGAAGCGGCGCACGGACAACACCGCACTACTGGACATCGTGGGGCGTGACCAGCCGGATCAGGAGCTGACATTGGAGTTCAACCGGGAACGCTGCGTGTGGGAGTTCCAAGGAGTCGAAACGGAACTTTGGAAGCTGCCGCCTGACCCGCTTCTGGAAGCAGTGGCAAAGATGCTCACCCCGGAACAGCCGGAGTGGAGTGGTACGCCCACGGAACTGCTGGAACGGCTGTCGGGTGTGAGCATACAGGCAAACATCCTGACCCGGAAGCTGAATGTGAGTGCCGACAGGCTCTACAACGACTATGGAATTCGGTACGAAAGCAGGCGCACCCATGAGGGCAGGGTGGTCAAATTGACGCTGGAAAATTCTGGGGCGTGACGATTCGTGACGGTTGTGACGGTATTTTTGCTACTATGTAAAATACCGTCACAATCGACACAACCGACACGGGATGGTGATAACGATGAAAAATGTGCAGATTTCGCAGGAACTTTTCGTCGCCTTGCTGCATTATCATTTGAGCGGCGAAAATGAGTACGAAGAGATTATTGAACAGGGCTTGGAACAAAAACTGGATGCGATGCTGCGGCATGAGCTGTATGCCCAGTACAAGACAGCACCCACCGAGGAACAGCGGGAGCAGGCTCGGCAGGAGTATCTGGACAGACGAGGCGTGCCAGAAAGCTTCCGCTGGTGAGTCCCTCTATTGGCAAAGTACAGGAGCGTGACACGCTCCTGTGAATGCAATCACGCAGGAAGGTGGTGTTGGACCGGGCAGCGGTGAGGCGCAGCGAAACCCCGTCCGCAGACGGAAGCCCCCGGCAGGGCGCAAAGGCATCTTTTGATGGACGGAACGTCTGTCAAAAGTGCTTTTGCGTTACTTTCGACGAAAGTAACAAAGCCTATGCCGTGTCCGGCACCAGTTACTTCCACAGAGAAAGGACGTGCGATTGAAAAGAACTATTTCCGCAATGCGGGGTCCCGGCTCCCTCAACCATAACCGGAGAAGTTTCACCGCTGAAAACGTAGACCCGGAGCGCAGCAGCCTGAATGTTGTGTACCGGGATGAACCGATTCAGAAGGTGTACCACGAACTTTTTGACGAGGCAGTGAACCGCTACAACGCCAAGCAGAAGCGCAAGGACCGCTGTATCAACGACTACTATGAGCATCTGCGGACAGGCAAGCAGGAAAAACTCTTCCATGAGTTGATCGTCCAGATCGGCAACAAAGATGATATGGGTGTCCTGACCGAGAACGGCGCACTGGCAAAGGAACTGCTGGACGAGTATATGCAGGGCTTCCAAGAACGTAACCCGACACTGCGGGTGTTCGGAGCATTCCTCCACATGGACGAAGCTACGCCCCATCTGCACATCGATTTCGTGCCGTATGTGTCCGGCTGGAAAGGCAAAGGACTGGACACCAAGGTCTCCCTGAAGCAGGCTCTGAAGGCCTTGGGCTTTGCAGGCGGCTCCAAACGGGAATCCGAGTTGAACCAGTGGATCAACGCTGAGAAGGAGCAGCTTGCTGCCGTGATGGAGCGGCACGGCATCGAGTGGGAACAGAAAGGCACCCACGAAGAGCACCTGTCTGTGCTGGACTTCAAAAAACAGGAGCGTAGTAAAGAGGTAGCGGCTCTGGAAGCTGCCAAGCAGGAGTGCCAGACCGACCTGACCGAGATGCAGGAACAGCTGGAAACAGCGCAGACAGCCGTAGAAGTCGCTGAACAGCGGGTACAGAAAGCAGAGCTGACCTACCAGAAGCAGAGCCAGAAGCTGAACAAGCTGGCTCCCATCATGGAGGGGCTGGAAAACCTGTCAGCGCAGTACTCCCAGCGGCCAGAAGAATGGGTGCCGGAAGCAGCCACGTTTGAGACCGCCAAGAGCTATCGGGAGAAGAAGGCCATGCCGCTGATCCAGAAGTTGGTGAAGGTACTCTTTGCCCTCCATCGGAAGTACTGGGAGGTCAAGGATGAGCGGGATAAGTATCTGCACTTCTATCAGGATGAGAAGAAAGCTATCCATCATCTAAGCCAGCGGCTGAAAGAGGTGGAGGCTGAAAACTCTCAGCTCTATGCGGTGAAACGTGATTTCAGGCGAGTATGGAACTATTTCGGTGCCGAAAAGATGCAGCAGGTCATTGGACTTATGAGGGAGCGGGAGCAGACTGCGGATAGAAGCCAGAAGAAGAACAGGCAGAACAACGTAGAGCTATAAGTATAGCAGCCCCCGCCAGCGAATGTTGGCGGGGGTCTGTACATATAAGTGATATTTTACTCAAAAAGCTCCGGGGCAATATCCGTCAGAGCAAATCCGGGAATGTCTTTCTCGTCTTTGTAGGTGCCATCTTCAGCCAGAAACTCGACCTTTGCAAAGTCCGCAACTGGAATCTCAGATTCACAGACATACCAGTTCAGGTAGTCATTAGCGGTTTGTTTGAGGGTTGAGGCAACGCTGCGGTCAGCGTTGTACTTGTCGCAGAAAGTGCGCCAAGGCAGATGCCGCCAGATTTTACCATTGGTCCTGATGGTAATGCGGCACATGATTTTGTCGTTGGACAGGCCGGTATTTTTGGCACCAGCATGGTCATTGGCAGTCAGCCAGACGACAGGGTGATAGTTTTCATATTTGTCAACGGATTTATAACCAATTTTCTGCCCATTAAAAAAGAGTGGTTCGTCATGGAGCGTGGCGTTGTCATATTTCAGATTGGAAGGTGTCAGAAGCAGTTTCCCAGTTGCAAGAATCATCCGATACTTGATGAGGCTGGTGTAATGATACAGATTTTCGGGCAGTTTGGTCTTTTTCGCTTTCATTGGCTTTCCTCTCAGTTCACAGGTGTTTGACGATACGAAACTCCGTCCGAGATACAGACAGTGGACAAGATTGAAAAAAGTGTACACTATCTCGCTGAAAAATGCAATAGAAATTTTTATCGGCTTGCAATCACAGAAAAGCTGTGGTACGCTTTACTAGGATAGTATAAAGGGAAAGTATATCCTTTTTGGGAAAAACACCATGGTGTACCAATAGTGGTACATTTACTATGTTAAAATGAAAGAAAACAATGCGGAAATCCGCATTTGATGGAGGAAATAAAAATGGTAGACACCAAAAAAGAGCAGGAACGCGAAGAGCTGCACCGTGCAATCTGGGCGATTGCGGATGATCTGCGCGGCGCAGTGGACGGATGGGATTTCAAGAGCTACGTTCTCGGTACGATGTTCTACCGTTATATTTCGGAGAACATTGCCAGCTATATCAATCAGGGCGAAATTGATGCAGGCAACCCGGACTTCCGCTATGAGGATATGTCTGATGCAGAGGCAGAGCAGGCACGGGAAGGGCTGGTACAGGAAAAAGGGTTCTTCATCCTGCCCAGTGAGCTGTTCTGCAATGTACGGGCAAAAGCGGCCAGCGACGAAAACCTCAACGAAACGCTGGAAACAGTCTTCCGGCACATTGAGGAATCCGCAAAGGGCAGCTCCTCCGAGGGGCAGTTTGCAGGGTTGTTCGATGATTACGATGTCAACAGCAATAAGCTGGGTGCGACTGTTGCCAAGCGCAATGAGAAGCTCGTGAAACTGCTGAACGGCGTAGCAGATATGAACCTTGGCGATGTGAAAGAGCATGACATTGATGCCTTTGGTGATGCCTATGAATACCTGATGACCATGTACGCCAGCAATGCGGGCAAGTCCGGCGGCGAGTTCTTTACGCCTGCCGATGTTTCGGAGCTGCTGACCCGGCTGGGTACGGTAGGCAAGAAGGAAATCAACAAGGTCTATGATCCTGCCTGCGGTTCCGGTTCGTTGCTGCTGAAGGCAGAAAAGGTGCTGGGACGGGATGCCGTGCGCAATGGCTTCTTTGGGCAAGAAATCAACATCACAACGTACAACCTGTGCCGCATCAATATGTTCCTGCACGACATTGAATTTGACAAATTCGACATTGCCTGTGAGGATACGCTGACCAATCCGCAGCACTGGGATGATGAACCTTTTGAGCTGATCGTATCGAATCCGCCGTACTCCATCAAGTGGGCCGGTGACGAGAATCCGCTGTTGATCAATGATCCACGTTTTGCCCCGGCTGGTGTGCTGGCTCCGAAGAGCAAGGCAGACTTGGCCTTTATTATGCACTCGCTGGCATGGCTGGCTTCCAACGGTACGGCTGCAATAGTCTGTTTTCCCGGCATCATGTACCGTGGCGGCGCAGAGCAGAAGATCCGCAAATATCTGGTGGACAACAACTTCATTGACTGCATCATCCAGTTGCCGAGCAACCTGTTCTTTGGAACCAGTATTGCCACCTGCATCATGGTGCTGAAAAAGGGTAAAACGGACAATAAGGTGCTGTTCATTGATGCTTCTTCCGAGTGCGTCAAGGTGACGAACAACAACAAGCTCACGCCGGAAAACATCAATAAGATCGTGGACACCTTTGCACAGCGGGCAGAAGAAGCGCACTTCTCCCATCTGGCGGAGTATTTCGAGGTGCAGGAAAATGACTACAATCTGTCCGTTTCCACTTATGTGGAAGCCAAGGACACCCGCGAGAAGATCGACATTGTGAAGCTGAACGCTGAAATTGCGCAAATCGTAGCACGAGAAAACGAACTGCGGGCTGCTATTGACCAGATCGTGGCAGAAATCGAGGGCTGAGATGGAAAGCAAAAAGAAAGATTCTGCATTGGTACGTTCTTCTGCGGCGGAATACCTGACTTTTGTTGCCTCTACGGGTGAGGACAAGGACAGCATTGAGATGCGCTACGAGGATGAAAACATCTGGCTGACGCAAAAGATGATGGCGACCCTTTACGATGTGGGGCTTCCGACCATCAATGAGCATATCAAAAAGATTTATGCTGACCATGAGCAGGACGAAGCGGCAACTATTCGGAAATTCCGAATAGTTCAAAATGAGGGTGGCCGACAGGTTACTCGCAGCGTGAACCACTATAATCTGCAAATGATTATTGCGGTCGGCTTCAAGGTGAACAACCAGCGGGCGGTGCGGTTTCGTGTCTGGGTGAACCAGATCGTGGAGCAGTACACCATCAAGGGGTGGGCCATGGATGAGGAGCGCCTGAAAAACGGCGGCACAGTCCTGACCAAGAAATACTTTGAAGAGCAGTTGGAGCGCATCCGGGAGATTCGCATTTCGGAGCGCAACTTCTACCAGAAACTCACTGACATTTACGCTACTTCGCTGGATTATGACCGCAATGCACTGACCACAAAAGAGTTCTTTGCAAAGGTGCAGAATAAGATGCACTATGCTGTGCATCGCCATACGGCGGCAGAGCTGATCTATGAGCGTGCCGATGCCGAAAAGCCGCACATGGGGCTTCACACATGGAAGGACGCTCCCAACGGAAAAATTAAAAAGAGCGATGTTTCGGTGGCGAAAAACTACCTGACTGAGGATGAAATGAAGTCCATGGAGCTGATCGTTTCGGCATACCTCGATCTTGCCGAGAACCGTGCCCGCCGTCATATCCCCATGACCATGGAGGACTGGGCCAAGCGGCTGGACATCTATTTGCAGGCAGATGATCTGGAAGTGCTGAAGGACGCAGGCAAAATCTCGGCGCAGCTTGCAAAAATGCACGCAGAAACGGAGTTTGAAAAGTACCGTGTGGTGCAGGATCGGCTGTACCAGAGCGATTTTGACAGGTACTTGGAGGAAACTATTGGTACAGAGTGACCTAGGTGGAGGCGAAAAGCTGTGGGAAAAATCAGAGAAAACGAGCCGCTACCCCCGCATACGAGATTGTCGTATGATGAATGTTACGCTAAACTGATTTTGGAAAAAATCTTTCCGAACAGATATGAAAATCTACAATTAAGCGATAAGCCAGATTTGAGAGATTTGAAACATAATATTGGTATAGAAGTGACCTCTGTAATTCCAAAAGAAGAGCGAGAAGCATTAAACTTAGCGGCTATGATGCCGTATGTGAACGAACAATCCCAAGAGCGTAGACGCAAGAGATTGAAAAAAATGGGATATCGCTACACGAAGTATGGGATGGCACATCCACCTGAATCCTATATGTATGATGGCGATTTCAATGATGTAAATATAAAAGACACTCCTTGTAAAAGATTTCTTGAAGCATATGAAGAAAAAATAAGAAAACTAAATAGTGGCAATTATGCGGAATTAGAAGGATATGATTTGTATGTTTACTCAGAAGAAGTTATTGATAGTTGGATGATTCCAAAGCTCATACAGGCAGTAAACTCTATCAATGTAGGAGTAAAGAAATATAGATATATCTATTTCGTTACGCTATGTGAAATACTAGTGTTTGATACAGAACATGACGAATGCGCAGGAATTGATATAGCTGACGGAAGAAAACTTGATGGATTGGGAGAAAAAGCAAGGAAGATAGTTGAGGCTGGTGAAAAAAGATGAGTAAACTGGATAAACTGCTTCGGGAACTTTGCCCGGATGGCGTTGAGTATAAAAGATTCGATGAAGTTTGCACATTAAATGCTCGAATTGGCTGGCAACGGCTAACGAAAGCAGAGTATATGAGCAAAGGAGACTACTTGCTTATAACAGGAACTGACTTTACTGAAACACATGAAATTGATTATAGTACCTGTGTATATGTGACGGAAGAGCGATACAAGCAAGACCCAAAAATTCAATTGAAAAATGGAGACATCCTAATAACCAAAGATGGAACTCTTGGTAAAGTAGCGCAAGTAAAGGGGCTTGAAATGCCAGCAACATTAAATGGTGGAGTCTTTGTTGTTCGCTGTAAAGATAGTTCGTTAGAGAATCGGTTCATTCTGCACTATCTGTTGTCTAATCATTTTCAAAGTGTTGTTGAGCAACAGAAAACAGGTTCGACAATTAGTCACCTAACACAAACACTTTTTTCAAGGCTAATGATACCAATTCCACCGCTAGAAATTCAGCGTGAAATTGTTCGCATTTTGGACAATTTCACAAATCTTACAGCGGAGCTTACAAAGGAACTCACAGATAGAAAGGTGCAGTATGCCTATTACCGCAATAAATTCCTTTACTTTGATGAATCTAGTGCTTCGTTAAAATCCATAGGTGATATTTGTAATGTTGTGGTTGGCGGCGAACCGCCTGCGGATTGCATTAAAGGAGAAAGTAAAGATTCATCACATATGTTTCCAGTTTGGGGAAATGGTAAAGAAGCGTATGGATATTCTGGAACGTATAAGATTGATAGGGATGCTGTCGTGATTTCATCTATTGGAGCCAATACGGGTGCTGTATACTATAGAAAGGCATTTTTTACCCCGATAATTAGGCTCAAGGTTGTTATGCCGAAAGATAATCAGCTCAGTTCAAGATTTCTTTTCCATGTGCTGTCTGCAACTGCTATAAAAAGTAAAAGCAGCAGCGTTCCCAATATGAATGCAAACGAGATTAAAGCCATAAAGATTCCTGTTCCTCCCCTTGATGTCCAAAACCGCATTGTGAATGTACTGGACAACTTTGAAAAAATCTGCTCCGATCTCAACATTGGTTTGCCCGCTGAAATCGAAGCCCGGCAGAAGCAGTACGAGTATTACCGAGATAAGCTCTTGACATTTGCAGAAACCGGCAACACAATTTTGAACGGAACGGAACGGAACGGAACGGAACGGAACGGAACGGAACGGAACGGAACGGAACG
>OKXD01000474.1_pt1 | contig 8651 bp, 6 predicted proteins | sample 1607661 | NCBI WGS metagenome assembly OKXD01 (sample SAMN02674607, study PRJEB24791) | human gut metagenome, SKBSTL069 | isolation source: stool | host: Homo sapiens | place: USA | reverse complement strand
AGAGGCCTTGGCAAAGAGATGAAGTTTGCGTGGACTGCCAAGGGCTCCCACTTTGAGGGCCGACTTCCCCCGGCCGGGGGAAGATGTCGCGCAGCGACAAAAGGGGGAATCTGGCATCGCGCAGCGATGACTGAGAGGGCGAGGATGCTGACCTTGTGCAATAGAAACGATTTGAATTGATTCTTCCCAATATTTACCACCATGGTATTTGCAATCCTGCGGCGGGCTGGTTCGTATATAAGGCAGACCGGCACCCGGCAGCAGCCGGGACGGAAAGATAGCAATTCAACTTTTTAATGCAACGGCAACAGCGTTGAATTGCATGGCGCAAATATGCTGTTTGAATGTTGCACTGATTTCTTGACTTGCGAAAAACGAAAGGAGCAAACCTTCCATGTTTCAAGGCCTTGGGCCGCTGCTCGGCCTTTTGGGCGGCGGCAGCTTGACGAAGCTGCTTCTGTTTTTACTGAAGGGGCTGTTCGGCTGAAACGGACGGTCTGAAAGGAGAATACCATGCTGATCGTATTGGAGCATCTGCTGGGTCGGATCAATCTGCCCGGTATGTGGTGGATCATCTCTGAGCGCTGGCTGTGAGGTGACACCCCGCAAAGCCGCTGCACTTTTTGTGCGGCGGCTTTTTTGCTGCAACGATACCCCTTCCGTCTTGCCGCTTCGCGTCAAGCCACCTTCCCCAAGGGGACGGCTTTCGTGGTGGCGGGCAACTTTACGGCATTGCCAAAAGCCGTCCCCTTGGGGAAGGTGGATGCGAACGCAGTGAGCAGACGGAAGGGGTGTATCCCGGGCGAGCCCGCTGCCCTTGTAACTTTTTCTGATACATTTTACTTGCCACTCCATTGGCAAAATTGGCAAAAAATGCTTGCATCTAGGCGGTTTTGATGATAAAATTACACTGTTACAGTACGCCCAAAATCGGGGCATCATAGGAAGGTAAATTGCGGCAACAGGGTGTGCCGCGTGCTGTCAAGGTGCGGTACACAGAGAAAGAGACAGGGAAAACCAGATGGAAATAGACGAGACGATAAAAAAAGGACTTCTGCGGCTGGAACGCTATGCACAGAATATACCGGGCGGCTTTCACTGCTGCGCAGAGGACCCTGAAAACGGCTATCCGTTTGCTTATATCAGCGACCGTTTTCTGGAGATACTGGGCTGGGAGCGGGAAGAATTTGCGGCAAGGTTCGATAACCGCTACACCGCGCTGCTGCACCCGGATGATATGGCGGACGGGCTGCGCTACCGGAACGCGGAAAACAGCGCGACTTACGCACAGGAGGGCGACAACATCTTCCGGATGTTGGGCAAAAACGGCTACCGCTGGGTCTCCAGTGCTGCCAACCGGGTGGAATGGCACGGCGATGGCTATATCGTGGGCACTATCACGGATATCACCCCCTATATGGAGCTGCGGGAAAAGCTGGAACAGCAGAACCGCACCCAGAAAGAAGCACTGGAAACCGCCAACCGCAACCTGCTGCGGATGATGCAGCAGATGGAGGAGCAAAAGACTCAGTTTGCCCAGACCACCGCCCGGAATATGGAAAAAGAAGAGCGCTACCGGCAGCGGCTGAACCATGACGCTTTGACCGGCACCTACAACCGCCGCTATTACGAGGATGTGGTGCGCAATAACCTCGGCCCGGCGGGCATCGCCCTGATGGATATCGACGATTTCAAGATCTGCAACGATACCTACGGCCACCACGCCGGAGATCTGGCGCTGGAAGCCGTTGCAAAGACCATCCGCAGCTGCATCCGGGAGACGGATCTGCTGATCCGCTACGGCGGCGATGAGTTTTTGCTGGTGCTGTCCGGCATCCCGGCAGATTACCTCAAGACAAAGCTGGAGCAGATCCGCGATGCCGTGCAAAAGGCTGTGGTGCCGGGCTACCCTCACTTCCGGCTTTCGCTGAGCATCGGCGGCGCGATGCAGACCCTTGCCGACCCCATGGAGAACGTGGTGCGCCGGGCAGACCTTTTGATGTATCAGGCCAAAAACCACAAGGACGCCGTGGCGGTGGATGCGCAGGGCAGCCGTCTGGCGGCTCAGGAGCAAGTCTTGGAGGAAAAGCCCGTCATCCTGCTGGTGGACGATGCCATGATGAACCGCATGATGCTTACCGGCATTCTGGGCGAGGACTACCGTATTCTGGAAGCCGGGAACGGCAAACAGTGTCTGGAGCTGCTGCGGGAAAAGGCGGGGCAGATCTCGCTGGTGCTGCTGGATATCAATATGCCGGTCATGGACGGCTTTGAGGTGCTGCGCACCATGAACACCAACCACACCATCGAGGATGTGCCGGTGATCATGATCTCCAGCGACGACTCGGAAGAAGCCATCCGCAAGGCGTATGAGCTGGGCGCAAGCGATTACGTCAGCCGCCCCTTTGACGCCAAGATCGTCTACCGCCGGGTGGTCAACACCATCAAGCTGTATGCCAAGCAGCGGCGGCTGGTGCAGATGGTGTCCGACCAGATCCGCGCCCGCGAAAAGAACACCGATGTGCTGGTAGGCGTGCTGAGCCAGATCGTGGAGTTCCGCAACGGCGAGTCCGGCTCTCATGTGCGGCACATCCGCGTCATCACCGAGACGCTGCTGCACCGACTGATGGAGCTGACCAGCCGCTACGACCTGACCCCGGAGCAGCAGGATGATATCCCGCTGGCGTCGGCGCTGCACGATATTGGCAAAATAGGCATTGACGAAGCCATCCTGAATAAGCCCGGCAGGCTGACCGCAGAGGAATTTGCGGTGATCAAGACCCACAGTATGCTGGGCGCAGAGATGCTGCAAAAGACCGAAAGCTTTGCAGATCAGCCGCTTTTGCAGACTGCCTACGAGATCGCCCGCTGGCACCACGAGCGCTGGGACGGCAAGGGCTACCCGGACGGGCTGAAAGGGGACGATATCCCCATCAGTGCGCAGCTGGTCTCCATGGCGGATGTGTACGATGCACTGACCAGCGAGCGGTGCTACAAAAAGGCGTTCCCGCACGAGACTGCTGTCCAGATGATCACAAACGGCGCGTGCGGGGCGTTCAACCCGCTGCTGATCCAGTGCCTGCTGGATGTGCAGAGGGAACTGAAGCAGGATATTTTACAATGGTAATGTGAGGGCAACTACGCGTGACAGAACAGCGATTCAACCATAAAATACCCCGCCGCACCTTTTTAAAAGTGTGCGCGGCGGCAGCGGCAGCCGGGCTGACCGCCTGCGGCAAAACGCAGGAGGCGGCAGCGCTGCCCGAACTTACGGTGGGCAGCGATTCCTACCCGCCTTTTGTCTACCTGAGCAATGACAGCACCCCCACCGGCATTGATGTGGACATTGCCACCGAAGCCTTTGCCCGCATGGGGTATGCGGTGCAGATCGAGATCATTGACTGGGAGCAGAAAACCAATCTGGTGGAAAGCGGTGCCATCGACTGCATCTGGGGCTGCTTTTCCATGGACGGGCGGGAGCAGCTGTACCGCTGGGCAGGGCCGTATATGGTCAGCCGTCAGGTGGTGGCGGTCAATGCGGACAGCGGCATTGAAACGCTTGCCGACCTTGCGGGCAAGACCATGATGGTGCAAAGCACCACCAAGCCGGAAGAAATTTTCCTTGCCGGTACCGACCCCCGCATCCCGCAGCTGGGCGAAGTGCTGAGCACCGAGGACCGCAGCGTGCAGTACGCTATGCTGAACTGCGGCTATGTGGACGCCGTTGCCGCCCACGAGACTGCCATTTTGCAGTATATGCAGGATTGCAATGCCGATTTCCGCATTCTGGAAGAGCCGCTGCTGGTCACCGGCATCGGCGTGGCTTTTGCGCTGAACGACACCCGCGGGCTGGACGAACAGCTGACCAAGACCTTTGCCGCCATGCGCGCCGACGGCACGATGAAGCAGATCGTAGGCAGGTATCTGCCGGACCCGGAAAAATATCTGGAGGTGGACGCCCTTGAACCGTAAAAAGAAAACGTTCACTCCCAATATGCGGATGGCGGCGCTCTATCTGCTGATGGGCGTGCTGCTTTTGCTGACAGTGACCCTCTTCTCCGGGCAGGAGTCCATACGTGCTACCGAGGATTACTTTGCCCGCACCATCAGCTTTGTAAAGGTGCAGTCCACCAGCTTCGAAAAACATAACGACACCATCACCGCAAAGGCGCTGCGCCGGATGGCGGTGGCGGTGCGGCAGCTGGCTGAAAATGATGCCTTAGACCTCTACGACCCCGAAAGCCTCCGGGCAGAAACGGAGTCCCTCTGGCTTACCGGCATTGCCGTACTGGACGAAAACGGAAAAGCACTGTGTGAATATACAAGTGGTAATGTTGGCTATGCGCAGTTTGCGGAGTCGCTGCGGGAGAAAGCCGCGCTGAACGTGCTGCAAAACCCGCAAAAGACCTATCTCAAGCGCATTCTGTTACAGGATGGCACGGCGGTGGATGTTGCCACCCACCGCGCCGCAGCAGGGGATGCCATACTGCTGGCTTACCGGGTGACCCCGCCGGAGTTTGTGGAGGGCACAGCCCTGTCCATCCAGAGCGTGCTGGACGGCTACCCGCAGAACATCAGCGGCACCATCTTTATCGTGCAGGATAACAAGGTGATCGCCGCAAACGACCCGAGCCTCATCGGACTGTACACCACGAACAGCCCGCTGGTGCAGGGCATCCGCAAGGCCGGTGCGCCCGATACCTTGACCCATACCCACGACTGGGCAAATTCCGGCTGTTATTTCGGGATGTACAGCAACGGACAGAATTTTGACCTGTATATCTATATCAACGAAAAAGCGGTGTTCCGTAATTCCAGCAGTACACTGCTGGCAACGCTGATCCTTTATCTGATCTTTGTGGCAGTGCTGCAAACGCTGCGCCATCGCTCCATAAAGGCTGCGGAGCAGCAAAAGCGGGAGCAGGAGCAGAAATACCACGCTCAGCTGGAGGAGCAGAACCGCAAGCTGGAAAAGGCTGTCCGGCACGAGGCAGCGGCAAACCGCGCCAAGCGGGAGTTCTTGTTCAACATGAGCCACGACATCCGCACCCCGATGAACGCCATCATCGGCTTCACCTCGCTGGCGGCGACCCATATTGATAATAAGGAACAGGTGCTGGACTACCTGAAAAAGATCTCTATTTCCAGCCAGCACCTGCTCTCCCTCATCAACGATGTGCTGGACATGAGCCGCATCGAGAGCGGAAAAGTAAAGATCGAGGAAAAGGCGGTGCATCTGCCGGACCTTGTGCACGATGTGCGCTCCATCATCCAGCCCAACATCAGCTCCAAGCGCCTGTCGCTGTTCATCGACACCATGGACGTGGTGGACGAGGACATCATCACCGACCCGCTGCGGCTGAATCAGGTACTGCTGAACATCCTTTCCAATGCCATCAAGTTCACCCCCACCGGCGGCATGGTGAGCATCCGCATCGCCCAGAAGCCCGGTGCGCCCAAGGGCTGCGGCAACTACGAGTTCCGCATCAAGGATAACGGCATCGGCATCAACAAGGAGTTCCAGAAGCACATCTTTGAGGAGTTCACCCGGGAGGAGAATTCTACTGTCAGCGGCATTCAGGGCACGGGTCTGGGCCTTTCCATCACCAAGAACATTGTGGATCTGATGGGCGGCACCATCACCCTTGAAAGCGAGCCGGGCAAGGGGAGCGAGCTCATCGTGAACCTCTGCTTCCCCCTCAGTGGGCAGAAGGCGGAGATCAAGCAGCTGCCCCAGCTGGAAGGGCTGCGGGCGCTGGTGGCAGATGACGACACCAACACCTGCCTGAGCGTCAGCACCATGCTTTCCAAGATCGGGATGCGCCCGGAGTGGACCATCTCCGGCAAGGAAGCGGTCATCCGCACCAAGTACGCCGTGGAGCAGGGCGATGCTTTCAGCGTGTATATCATCGACTGGCTCATCCCGGATATGAACGGCATCGAGATCGTGCGGCAGATCCGCAAGGTCATCGGGGACAGCTGCCCCATCATCATCCTGACCGCCTACGACTGGGCGGATATCGAGGAAGAAGCGCGCGCCGCCGGTGTGACCGCCTTCTGCGAAAAGCCGCTGTTCCTCTCGGAGCTGCGCAAGGTGCTGGCAGAACCCTTCCGGGTGCAGCCGGAGCAGACGCCTGCCCTGCCGTCCAAGGCAAGCTTTGACGGCAAGCGCCTGCTGCTGGTGGAGGACAACGCCCTGAACCGGGAGATCGCCATAGAGATCTTAAAGGAAGCGGGCTTCCTTGTGGACACCGCCGAGGACGGCGTTGAAGCGGTGGAAAAGATGGAGCAGTCCGCGCCCGGGCAGTACGACCTGATCCTGATGGACATCCAGATGCCCCGCATGGACGGCTACGAAGCCACCCGGCGCATTCGCGCCCTGCCCGACCCCCGCAAGGCGGGCATCCCCATTTTTGCCATGACCGCCAACGCCTTTGAGGAGGATAAGCAGAACGCCTTGAATGCGGGCATGAACGGCCACATCGCAAAGCCGCTGGATATCCCGCACCTGCTGAAGGTGCTGGAAGAAGCGCTGAAATAAGAACCTTCTCAGTCATCGCTATGCGATGCAAGCTCTCCCGAAAGGGGGAGCTTTTTTGTTTCTGCGGGGCAGAAAAGCATGGGTTTGCGTCTATTCTGCAAACTTTTTGTGAACCCTATTGACAAAGCAGGTGGACAGGAGTATATTTTTAGCAGTCGAGCAGATAGAGTGCTAAAAACAAAACGAACTGCCCCGCAGGAGGTGTGCAAGACCATGAAGAAGAATATCGATACAATCAACGCAAGGCTCTGCCGCCGCCGGGCACGGAGTTGTTAGCAAAGAACTTATCCGTCCGCTAAAATAAACCTTCCGGTATGAATGGAGGCTTGACTTTATGAATACCAATCAATATACGCAGAAAACGCTGGAAGCTCTGCAGGCAGCGCAGCAGCTGGCTGTGGAGTACCAGCATAACCAGCTGGAACCCGAACATCTGCTGCACGCACTGGCTTCGCAGGAGCAGGGCCTGATCCCGCAGCTGCTGCAAAAGATGAACGCGCCTTGTTCTATACAACCGGTCGCAAAGCCGAACTGGAAAGTGTAGGTAAATTCACCGACGGACTTTCATTTATGAAATGGAGTAATCTGCGCTCGGACGGACAACCCGCTCACGATGCTAAAATTCCTGATACGGACATTCCGTTCTTCCGTTTGGCGGAAGCTTATCTGATTCGCGCGGAAGCCTATTTGAGAGCAGGCGGCGCAAATGCACAACAAAATGCCTGGTTGGATATCAAAGCCCTCAGAGACCGTGCCAAAGCAACAGAAATACCCTCTGCCAATAACCTGACATTAGATTATATTCTGGATGAACGTGCCCGCGAATTGTATCTGGAAGGATTCAGACGCACAGATTTGATCCGTTATGGCTATTTCACCTCAAGCACCTACCTCTGGGATTGGAAAGGCGGTTCCTTTGAAGGAAACGGTGTGAGTTCGATCTATAATCTCTATCCGATACCGAAAACAGAAACGCTGACGAATACAAATATGACTCAGAATCCGGGATATTGATAGAACCTTTATTCACGTTTTAAAGACTGAAAACAATGAAAAACCTATATAAACTATTTACATTGACAATGGGGCTACTAGCTCTGTCCGCCTGTGAAGCAGACCGTGACAGCAACCCTGTGTTGAACGAACCGGATACGTTCGTACTGAATGTGCCAGCTTTTGCTTCCAACAACGTGTACGACCTTAAAAACTCCGAATCATTGGAATTAACCTGTACACAACCGGATTACGGGATTCCGATGGCAACCACTTATTCAGTACAAATTTCACTGGAAGAAAATTTCGTTGACGCTCATGCAGAGACAAATACGGAAGCTAATTATACAACTTTGGGTACTACCCATTCTTCTGCCAAAATGGAAGTGAAAGCTTTAGAATTTGCATTGGCACTGGGAGACTTGTGGAGTGCATCCTCCGATGAAGAATTTCCGACCACTCCCATACCCGTTTATGTACGCCTGAAAGCGGAACTGACCAATAGTGGTCGTGGCATCGCTTTTTCGAATGTAATTGAACTTCCCAAAGTATTGGGATATAAAGCTGTACCGCCTCTCGAATTACCTTCCAGTATATTTATCAATGGCTCGATGGCAGGTAGTAATTGGAGCAACTGGGTGCCTTTGGCAGCAGTAAACGGAATGTCCAAGTTCTTCGGTTTATTCTATTTCGGAGGCACTGATATGTTCAAGTTCGGTACTAAAGAAGGAGAATACATCGGATTCAACGATCCACGTCTGACAATAGCCTCGGATGCATTCACCGGATCGGATGATGGATTTGGCGGACAAAATATCAGCGTTAATGTCACAGGCTGGTATACAGTGATCATGTCTGTAAGCATCAAAGGGACTGATTATGCCTTTACGCTGGATATTGCTCCGGGCGAAGTTTGTCTGATAGGCAATGCTATAGGAGATTGGACATTCGGCGATAAAGGCAAATTCCAAGCACCAACAACGGCAGATGCAGACTTTGTTTCACCGGTATGCACCGGAGGCGGAGAATTGCGTATGTCCGTCAAAGTTCCGGGAGAAGACTGGTGGCGTACGGAGTTCGCTATACCTAATGGAAAAATCGTGTTCCGTGAAAACAA
>OKXD01000406.1_pt1 | contig 10114 bp, 6 predicted proteins | sample 1607661 | NCBI WGS metagenome assembly OKXD01 (sample SAMN02674607, study PRJEB24791) | human gut metagenome, SKBSTL069 | isolation source: stool | host: Homo sapiens | place: USA | reverse complement strand
GGCTTCGGATACGCTACCTATTTTAATGGCGATAGCGCTCTTCGGTAATGCCTGAAACATATCTTCATCTGTAGTGTCGTCTCCCATCGCTATAACAAAATCATAACGTCTGTTGGCTAGCAGACGACCCACCTCGGAACCTTTATTGCAATCCGGTGATTTGATTTCGATCACTTTATTTCCTTGTAGAATTTGTAGTTTCTGCCGGGTACAGAGCGAAATCAGTGTGTTGACGAGTTGTTGGGCTCTTAATGTGCCGAGCCATGCGTCACTTTCACGATAATGCCATGCCAGGGCAGTTTCCTTCACTTCCAGATGGGAACGGGGAGTACGGTCTACAAACATTTGAAGAATAGAGAGAATACCTGCTCCCCATTCTATCTTCTTTATGTTTTTATGCCAAACCCCGTTCTCTTTGTAGAAAGCCCCATGTTCGGCAGCCATAGACACAGGAAGGGAGCCAAGCCATTTTTCTAATGTAAAGTGATCCCGCCCGCTATTGATAACAATATGATTGGCGGGATCGCTAGCCAGTTGTTGTAGAATAGAAATGAGTTCCGGTGTAGGTTGTGCATCCTCGGGACGTGGTTTGAGAGCCGTCAGTGTACCATCATAGTCCAGCAGAATCAGGCGTTGTTTGGCTTGGTTATACTTGAGCTTGATTTGTGCGATGGTGGCAGCTACGATGCGTTTTTTCCGTAACATATCATTTTTCATACATGTCGCGTTCAGTTCATTGACAAAGTCGGCTGCCCATTTGTTGACTGTCTGTACGGACAGAATGCTTTGCATACGTTGCAGGCGTTGTTTTTGTTCCTCTTCGGGCATTTCAAGTGCCTGGCAAATAGCATTTTCTATTTGTTCTGTATCGTTCGGGTTGATTTGGATAGCGTCCGTCAATTCTACGGCGGCACCTGCCATTTCGCTAAGGATAAGTACACCGGGATTGTCGCATTTGGTAGCTACGTATTCTTTGGCTACCAGATTCATTCCGTCCCGAAGTGGAGTGACGAGGGCTATGTCGGCCACATAGTACATGGCAGTCAGTTCTTCCAGTGAAAAGCCATGATAGAAATAACAGACGGGAGTCCAGTTCATTGTGGAGTAACGTCCGTTGATAGAGCCGATTTCTTCGTCAATTTTTGTTTTTAGTTCCGCATAACTGCCTACATGGTCGCGTGAAGGGACAATGACCATTGCCAATGTAACTTTACCGTGATATTCAGCATGATGTTCGAGGAAGGTGGCAAAGCCACGAAGACGGTGCAATATGCCTTTGCTGTAATCCAGTCTGTCTACTGACAGGATCAGTTTATGCTCGCCGAAAAGTTTCCGGGTACGTTCAATAGCTTGGTGCACTTCTTTATTTTCCGAGGCCTTATGATAAGATTCATAGTTGATTCCCATTGGTAATGCCTCTACTCTGGTCACCCGGTTGTTGATCTGTACTTCATCCAATTTAAAATCGAGATGTAATACACGTTCTACAGCACTGATGAAATGACGCATATAGTCGTGGGTGTGGAAAGCAATGAAGTCGGCTCCTAATAAGCCTTTCAGTATCTCGGCGCGCTCCGGCAGAATACGAAAAAGTTCGTAGGAAGGGAACGGGATATGATGGAAATATCCGATACAGAGTTCCGGATATATTTTCCTCAACATTCCCGGAAGTAGCATCAACTGATAATCCTGTATCCATACTTTGTCGCCGGGACGTACCAGTCGGCAAATCTCCTCATAGAAAAGACGGTTGACTTGCTGGTAGGATTGCCAAAAACAGTTCTTATATAAGGTATAAGCATAAAAGTAATGGCATAAAGGCCAGATAGTACTGTTACTGTATCCTTCGTAGTAATTTTCAATTTGCTTTTCCGACAAGAAGACCGGATGAAAATTCATTTCCTGTAGTTTCTCGTTAATCTCCTGTTGGTCCTTTTCTTCATTGGCACATATTCCGGGCCAACCTATCCAGTGCTTCTCATAAGAAGTCTGAAGAGAATCCAAACCTGTTGCCAGTCCGCCTTCGCTACGCGAAAATGCGAATTTACCGTTTGTGCCGGCTACTTTGACAGGTAATCTGTTTGCAATAATATAAAGTTTCATATCTATCTCTTTGCAAAGCATATACCAATAGACCTATATTAGTTGTTAATCTCTTATTATCAGTGTATTATAAGTATTATGTTTCCTTCTCTTGCCTTTTCAAAATGAAAATCCCCCTTTCAAAGTGATAATTTGCTTATTTTTTCTCTTCTGAAATTCTGGAAAAGTACAAAGCTTTTCAAAATAGAATCCTTTTTTCAAAATGGAAGGGTATGTTGGATGGATAGAAAGTTTCTGGTGATGTGTATTTTGTTGAATATTAGTCTGTTATCTGCTGTGTGTTTTTTGTGGCACGCATTTGGCATGAAGGGTGGCGAGTAAAAAAATAATAGTAATCATTTAAAAGGTAAAAACATGGGAATAACACTATCATTTATTTTCTGCCTGTTAAGCGGTTTCGCTTGTTTCTGGCTATTTTGGAAATGTGTAGACTGGTTTGAAAATATTTAAAGAAAAAGGAGAATTGATTATGTACACAGCATTATTCGTATTAGGTATTGCGATCTTCGGTTATTTGATGTACGTGCTCGTCAAACCCGAAAAGTTTTAAAGTAACACACACAGTTTAAGGTAAAAAGTATATGAATACAGAAATTTTAGGCGTGGTTGTTCAGATAGCCTTGATGGTGATTCTGGCTTATCCACTGGGAAAATACATTGCTAAGGTCTACAGAGGAGAAAAGACCTGGTCTGATTTTATGGCTCCTATCGAAAGAGTCATTTATAAAGTTTGTGGAATCGACCCCAATGAAGAAATGAACTGGAAACAATTCCTGAAAGCATTGTTGATTTTGAATGCTTTCTGGTTTTTCTGGGGAATGGTACTCTTGGTTTCACAAGGATGGTTGCCCTTAAATCCGGACGGCAACGGACCGCAGACTCCGGATCAGGCATTTAATACCTGTATTAGTTTTATGGTGAACTGTAACTTGCAGCACTATAGCGGTGAAAGCGGACTGACTTATTTTACTCAACTGTTCGTCATCATGCTATTCCAGTTTATTACCGCAGCAACAGGTATGGCTGCTATGGCAGGTATTATGAAGAGTATTGCTGCAAAAACAACCAAAACAATTGGTAACTTCTGGCAATTTCTGGTAATAAGCTGTACACGTATTTTATTGCCTCTTTCTCTGATTGTAGGTTTTATCTTGATTCTCCAGGGAACCCCGATGGGATTTGACGGTAAGATGAAGGTAACTACGATGGAAGGCCAGGAACAAATGGTTTCTCAAGGTCCTACGGCTGCGATTGTTCCTATCAAACAATTGGGTACTAATGGTGGTGGTTATTTTGGTGTAAACTCTTCTCATCCGTTGGAAAATCCGACATATCTTACTAATATGGTAGAATGTTGGTCTATTCTGATTATCCCGATGGCAATGGTACTTGCGCTGGGATTTTATACCCGCAGAAAGAAGTTGGCTTACAGTATATTCGGAGTAATGCTTTTCGCTTTTCTGGTAGGCGTATGTATTAATGTCAGTCAGGAAATGGGCGGTAATCCACGCATTGATGAATTGGGAATTGCGCAGGATAATGGTGCGATGGAAGGTAAAGAGGTCCGTTTGGGAGCCGGAGCAACGGCATTATGGAGTATTGTAACTACTGTAACCTCTAATGGTTCTGTGAATGGTATGCATGATTCTACTATGCCGCTGTCCGGAATGATGGAGATGCTGAATATGCAGATTAACACCTGGTTTGGCGGTGTAGGTGTAGGATGGATGAACTACTATACATTTATTATCATTACAGTGTTTATCAGCGGTTTGATGGTAGGACGTACGCCGGAATTTCTCGGCAAGAAAGTGGAAGCCCGCGAAATGAAAATCGCTACGATTGTAGCTCTGCTTCATCCGTTTGTCATTTTGGTATTTACAGCACTTTCAAGTTATATTTATGTGCATCACCCTGATTTTGTGGAAAGTGAAGGTGGATGGTTGAACAACTTGGGATTCCACGGTTTAAGTGAGCAACTTTATGAGTACACTTCTTGTGCCGCCAATAACGGTTCCGGTTTTGAAGGCTTGGGAGATAATACTTATTTCTGGAATTATACGTGTGGTATTGTTCTGATTTTGAGCCGTTTTATTCCTATCATCGGGCAGGTTGCCATTGCCGGATTACTGGCACAGAAGAAATTCATTCCGGAAAGTGCCGGCACATTGAAGACCGATACATTGACTTTCGGAGTCATGACATTTGTGGTTATCTTCATTATTGCTGCGCTGTCATTCTTCCCGGTACATGCATTGAGCACAATTGCTGAACATTTAAGTTTGTAATACTGAATTAGAGAAGATATGAAAGATAATAAATCAGCTTCTTTGTTTCCAAAGGAGCAAGTTATAGAAAGTTTGAAACAGTCATTCGTGAAACTGAACCCGCGGATGATGATAAAGAACCCGATTATGTTTACAGTAGAAGTGGCTACAGTGGTCATGCTGCTCGTAACGCTCTACTCCATTGTAAATTCTTCACAAGGTTCGTTTGCTTACAACATTGCCGTGTTTATCATTCTGTTTGTAACCTTGTTGTTTGCCAATTTTGCCGAAGCTATTGCCGAAGCACGTGGTAAAGCACAGGCCGACAGCTTGCGTAAGACTCGTGAAGAGACACCGGCAAAGAAAGTGGAAGGTAATAAAATCGTTACCGTCAGTTCTTCACAATTGAAGAAAGGAGATGTGTTTGTTTGTGAGGCGGGAGACGTGATTCCTTCCGATGGTGAGATTATTGAAGGCTTGGCTTCTATTGATGAAAGTGCTATCACCGGCGAGTCTGCTCCGGTTATTCGTGAGGCAGGTGGCGATAAGAGTTCTGTAACGGGTGGTACGAAGGTATTGTCCGATCATATAAAAGTAATGGTGACTACTCAACCGGGAGAAAGTTTTCTCGACAAGATGATTGCACTGGTAGAAGGTGCTTCCCGCCAGAAAACCCCGAATGAGATTGCGTTGACTATTCTGTTGGCAGGTTTTACGCTTGTTTTCGTCATAGTGTGTGTTACCTTGAAACCGTTTGCCGACTATAGTAATACGGTCATCACCATTGCTTCGCTTATTTCTTTGTTTGTGTGTCTGATTCCGACAACTATCGGTGGACTTCTCTCTGCTATCGGTATTGCCGGTATGGACCGCGCGCTTCGTGCCAACGTGATTACTAAATCCGGTAAAGCAGTAGAGACTGCCGGTGATATTGATACGTTGTTGCTGGATAAAACAGGTACTATCACAATCGGTAACCGTAAAGCAACTCATTTCCATACGGCTCCGGGTGTCAATTTGCACGATTTTGTGGAGACTTGTCTGTTGTCTTCCTTGTCCGATGAAACGCCGGAGGGTAAGTCTATCGTAGAACTGGGACGCGAGTCGGGCATCCGTATGCGTAACCTGAATACAACGGGAGCGCGTATGATTAAGTTTACGGCTGAAACTAAATGTTCGGGAGTAGACTTGGCAGATGGAACACAGATTCGTAAAGGTGCTTTCGATGCTATCCGTAAGATGGTGGAAGGTGAAGGAAATGAATTTCCGAAAGAAGTGGAAGAGATCATCTCTTCTATCTCTAGCAATGGTGGTACGCCGTTGGTAGTATGTGTAAACAAGAAAGTGACCGGTGTCATTGAGTTGCAGGATATTATCAAACCGGGTATTCAGGAACGTTTCGAACGTCTGCGTAAGATGGGAGTGAAGACGGTCATGGTGACAGGGGATAACCCGTTAACTGCAAAATATATTGCTGAAAAAGCCGGTGTGGATGATTTTATCGCTGAAGCTAAACCGGAAGATAAGATGGAATATATCAAGAAGGAACAGCAGGCTGGTAAATTGGTTGCAATGATGGGAGACGGAACGAACGATGCTCCTGCTCTGGCACAAGCCAATGTGGGTGTAGCCATGAATAGCGGTACACAGGCAGCAAAGGAAGCCGGTAATATGGTCGACTTGGATAACGATCCGACGAAATTGATTGAGATTGTGGAAATCGGTAAACAATTGTTGATGACACGTGGTACGCTGACTACTTTCTCTATTGCCAATGACGTGGCCAAATATTTCGCAATTGTTCCTGCCTTGTTTATGATTGCTATTCCTGAACTGGCTGCTCTGAATATCATGCATCTGCATAGTCCTGAAAGCGCCATTCTTTCGGCAGTCATTTTTAATGCGATTATTATTCCGATTCTGATTCCGCTGGCTTTGCGTGGTGTGCAATACAAACCGATGGGTGCAAGTGCTTTGCTTCGCCGTAATCTGCTGATCTATGGTGTGGGTGGTGTGATTGCTCCTTTCGTGGGAATCAAATTGATAGATTTAGTAGTAGGTTTATTCTTTTAATTAAAAAACAATAGCAATGAAAACTTTATTGAAGTCATTAAAAATAACACTTGCTTTTTGTGTCTTTTTCTCCGTGTTCTATATCCTTATCCTGTGGGTGTTCGCACAGGTAGCAGGTCCTAATAAAGGAAATGCCGAGGTGGCTACGCTGGATGGGAAAGTAGTGGGAGCAGCCAATGTGGGTCAGATGTTTACAAAAGATATTTATTTCTGGGGACGTCCGTCTTCTGCCGGTGACGGATATGATGCTACGAGTTCTGCAGGTAGTAATAAAGGTCCTACGAATCAGGAATATCTGGATGAAGTGAAAGCGCGTATTGATACTTTCCTTGTACATCATCCTTATTTGAATCGTGCGGATGTGCCTGCCGAAATGGTTACGGCCAGTGGTTCGGGACTGGATCCTAATATCACTCCTCAATGTGCGTATGTACAAGTGAAGAGAGTAGCACAAGCACGTGGATTAACAGAAAAACAAGTAAGAGCGATTGTTGATAAAAGCATAGAAAAACCGTTTTTGGGGTTGTTGGGAACAGAAAAGGTGAATGTCTTGAAATTGAATATCGCTTTAGAGGAAAGCAATAAGTAGATGAAGATTGAGCAGCGTTCCTGTCCGGACCGTTTGGGTTATGCCGCGGTTCAAATTAACAAGGTTGGATGGGGCGCTGCTTTTTTACAGGAACATAAAATAGAATTAGATAAAAAGTATGAAAAGTTTTTTTAGTAAAAAGAGTATTTTAGGAACAATGGCTGTAGCAGCCGTATGTATGTTGGGAACTAGCAATGCACAAGCACAAGAGTTTACTATACAAGGTGATTTGGTAAGTTCGTATGTATGGCGTGGTATTTATCAGGGGGGAGCCGCTTCCTTTCAGCCGACTTTGGGATTTAGCGTAGGTAATTTCTCGCTTACTGCATGGGGCTCAACCAGTTTGAGTGAAAGTAATAAAGAAATTGACCTAACCGCAGCTTATAAGTTTGGTGAAGCGGGACCGACACTTTCTGTAGCCACTCTTTGGTGGGACGGACAAGCTGATGTGGCTAATGGAGAACTTACCAATAATTATTTCCATTTTAAAAGTGGAGACACCGGACATCATTTTGAAGCAGGGTTAGCTTATACGCTTCCTATTGAAAAGTTCCCGTTATCTATCGCATGGTATACCATGTTTGCCGGTGCTGACAGAAAAACGACTGATGAGGGGGAGGAAAAGCAGGCATACTCTTCTTACGTAGAACTGAATTATCCGTTCAGTGTGAAAGGAGTTGATCTGAATGCTACTTGTGGAGTGGTTCCTTATAAGACTCCGCAGTATAATGTGAATGGGTTTGCAGTGACGAACCTAGCTTTGAAAGCAACGAAAGCAATAAATTTTAATGATAAGTTTTCATTGCCTATATTTGTACAGGCTATATGGAATCCACGTTTGGAGGACGCCCATTTAGTATTTGGCGTAACTTTAAGGCCATAAAATAAACTCATGAATTTTTGTGAAACCCGTGGTGATCGTGATGATTACTACGGGTTAGGATGTTTAAAATAACAGATTGACGTAATGGATGATAGAGAACATAGTGTACAGTATTTTTTGGATCTGATAAAGAAGTCCCACCGGGGCAAATTCAAGGTCTATATCGGTATGATAGCCGGTGTGGGAAAGTCATATCGTATGCTTCAGGAGGCGCATGAACTGCTGGAGAACGGTGTGAACGTGCAAATCGGCTATATCGAAACTCATGGACGCGCCGGGACGGAAGCATTGCTGCAAGGGCTCCCTGTCATTCCGCGTCGCAAAATCTTCTATAAGGGGAAAGAATTGGAAGAAATGGATCTGGATACGATTATCCGTGTCCATCCGGAAATTGTAATTGTGGATGAACTGGCTCATACCAATGTAGAAGGTAGCTTGAACGAGAAACGTTGGCAGGATGTGATAACTTTGCTGGATGAGGGAATCAATGTGATCTCGGCAATCAATATTCAGCACATCGAAAGCGTGAATGAAGAAGTGCAGGAGATTACGGGTATTGAAGTGAAAGAACGAGTGCCCGACAGTGTGCTTCAGGAAGCGGATGAGGTGGTGAATATTGACTTGACGGCAGAGGAACTGATTGCACGTTTGAAAGCGGGAAAGATCTATCGTCCGGAAAAGATTCAGACGGCATTGGACAATTTCTTTCGGACAGAGAATATTCTTCAGTTACGTGAGTTGGCTTTGAAGGAAGTAGCGTTGCGGGTAGAAAAAAAGGTGGAGAATGAGGTGGTGATGGGAGTAGCCGTCGGACTTCGGCACGAGAAATTTATGGCTTGTATCAGTAGTCATGAGAAAACACCTCGGCGAATTATCAGAAAGGCGGCAAAGTTGGCAACCCGGTATAATACTACTTTTATAGCCCTGTATGTTCAGACTCCGAAAGAGAGTATGGATAGAATTGATCTAGCCAGTCAACGGTATCTGTTGAACCATTTTAAGCTTGTGGCGGAACTTGGGGGAGAGGTGGTGCAGGTGCAGTCGAAGGATATTTTGGGGAGCATCGTCAAGGTTTGTAAAGAGAAACAGATATCGACTGTTTGCATGGGAACTCCTAATTTAAGGTTGCCATACGCTATTTGTTCTATACTGGGATATAGAAAGTTTTTAAATAATTTGTCGCAAGCTAATGTAGATTTGATTATACTTGCATAATATTAATCGTATGAACGTTATGAATATTAAAACGAAACTGATTCTCGGTATCGGAATGCTGGCCGGAATGATTATTTTGCTGGTAACACTTTCAGTTGTGAATCTTCAAATTCTGACAGCGACAGAACCTGATAGTCCTGCTGCTACGCCCGGATTGGAACGTGCTTTGTTATGGATTTCCGTAACGGGAGGAATCTGTATCTTGACCGGACTGATATTGCTTTATTGGTTGCCCCGTACTATCAGCAAGCCTATTAAAGAGCTGAAAGAGGGAATTCTTGAAATAGCCAATCATAATTATGAGAAGCGTCTGCAGATGAATAATAATGAAGAATTCCGGGATGTGGCGGATAGTTTTAACCGGATGGCGGAGCGTTTGACCGAATATCGTGCCAGTACTTTGTCGGATATTCTTTCTGCTAAAAAGTTTATAGAAGCTATTGTTAACAGTATTAACGACCCGATTATCGGTCTGAATACAGAACGTGAGGTTTTGTTTATCAATGATGAAGCCTTAAGTATTCTGAATATGAAACGGGAGAATGTGATTCGTAAATCGGCAGAGGAACTTTCTTTGAAGAATGACCTGCTCCGCCGACTAATTCGTGAGTTGGTGACGCCAAGCGATCAGAAAGAGGCTTTAAAAATTTATGCGGATAATAAGGAAAGTTATTTTAAGGTCTCTTATGTCCCGATTATTAATACGGAGGCTGAAAAAGGGGAACCTCACAAACTGGGTGATGTCATTTTACTTAAGAATATCACGGAATTCAAAGAACTGGATTCTGCCAAGACTACATTTATTTCAACGATCTCTCATGAATTGAAAACTCCGATTGCTGCTATTATGATGAGTCTACAACTGCTTGAGGATAAGCGTGTCGGTGCGCTGAATGATGAGCAGGAACAGCTTTCAAAGAGTATCAAGGAGAATAGCGAACGTTTGTTAAGCATCACCGGAGAATTGCTTAACATGACGCAGGT
>OKXD01000376.1_pt1 | contig 10975 bp, 8 predicted proteins | sample 1607661 | NCBI WGS metagenome assembly OKXD01 (sample SAMN02674607, study PRJEB24791) | human gut metagenome, SKBSTL069 | isolation source: stool | host: Homo sapiens | place: USA | reverse complement strand
GACGGTTCTTGCCCTCTACCGCTGCGCTCAAAACGCATTTTCAACAAATGTTTCCAAATTATTAAGACGCAAAAAATAAGTAGCGGGGCTCTGCTCATGTAATGAGGTCACCGTTTGCTCCGAACGAAGTTCCTGCCCCTGTTTGCGCAGCGGCGTTGTCTGGCTCGCCCACGGAAAGTGTGAGGTCATGGCGCAGTAGGGATAAACTGTAAAAAGAAGCATGGACGCCCCCGAAAAGGAGAGCGTCCATGCTTCTTGCTGTATCCGAATGGAGGAGATTGCGAAATCAGTGATTGTCCGGGCAGACGATTTCCAGCATCTGATCGAAAACCTCTTCCATCTGCCGCACCAGTGTGAACTGGGTGCGGGCGCGGTCGAGGTTGTGATCCGGGCGAGCAATATGGAAATAATGGTCGCCCTCCAGATAGTCAGTCAGAAAACGGATGCCGCATTCCAGCGTCATGAGCCTTGCACCCCATGCAAGGCTCTTTTTTTCTGCCATGCTCATGGATGCCCCGGCAGTGGAGAGATACCCTTTGGCGAACACTTCGTACAGATGCAGGTCAAAATGGACTTTGCTCTGGTCAGGTTCGTCCTCAGCGCAGTCGTTGGCACCGGTGCTAATGCGGATCTCGTGGCCGTAAGCGCCGCAGTCCACCACACACTTGGTCAGGTGGGTGCCCTCCTGCTTTTCCATCTCCACGATCTTGCCGACGACCACCTTGCTGATGCCGGCATCCAGCGGGATGAGCTCTTCCACCTCGAAACCGCAGGAGAACAGCTTCTCCTCCAGTTCCTGTGCGGTGACATCGATATCAACGAATTCTTTTAACCAACTGAAAGGTACTTTCATTGTTTGTTCTCTCCCCTCTTATTCGTGGAACTGCTTGAGGAACTGCAGATTATTCTCGAACATCAGACCGATGTTGTTGATGCCGTACTTCAGCATAGCGATACGCTCGATGCCAATGCCAAAGGCGAAGCCGGAGTACTCGTCCGGGTCGATGTTGCAGTTTTCCAGCACCTTGCGGTTGACAACGCCGCCGCCCAGCACCTCGATCCAGCCGGTGTGCTTGCACAGGGGGCAGCCCTTGCCGTGGCACTCGAAGCAGCTCACGTCCACCTCGACGCTGGGCTCCGTGAAGGGGAAGTAGGAGGGGCGCAGGCGGGTGCGGGTGTCGGCACCGAACAGCTTCTGCACGAAGGTGTTCAGAGCGCCCTGCAGATCGCCCAGCGTGATGCCCTTATCCACGACCAGACCTTCCATCTGGTGGAACATGGGGCTGTGGGTAGCGTCGGAGTCAGAGCGGAAGACGCGGCCCGGGATGAGCACCTTGATGGGAGGCTTCTGGCTGTCCATGGTGCGGATCTGGCCGCCGGAAGTCTGAGTGCGGAGCAGGAACTCATCGGACAGATAGAAGGTGTCCTGCATATCGCGGGCGGGATGGTCCTTCGGGACGTTCAGGCGGGTGAAGTTGTGGTCGTCGTCCTCGATCTCGGGGGACTCTGCCACAGCAAAGCCCATGCCCGAGAAGACGTCGATGATCTGGTTGGTGACGAGGGTCAGGGGGTGCAGACCGCCCACGGCGCGGGTCTTGGCGGGCAGGGTGATGTCCACCGTCTCGGCGGCGTTGCGGGCAGCAAGCTCAGCCTGCTTCACCTTATCGGCAGCGGCGTCATACTCGGCCTGGACCTTGGCCTTCAGTTCGTTGATGATCTTGCCCATGGCCGGCCGCTCCTCGGGGGCGACCGAGCGCAGATCCTTCATCAGGGCGGGGATCTTGCCGTTCTTGCTCAGATATTCCTGCCAGAAAGTTGCCAGCGTTTCTTTGGAAGAGACCTGGCCCAGGCTCTCTTCGGCCTGCTTTGCCAGCTCGTCGATCATTGCTTGCATGGATGTTCTCTCCTTCTCATTCGTGTTGTTCAGCGGACAGCAAAAAAGCTCCGTCCCCTGCCCCGGCCTCCTGAAAGGCCCGGCAAAAGGGACGAAGCTCTAAACGTTCACAGCTCCGCGGTACCACCCGGTTTCCGCCCGGCTCTTTCGCAAGCCGCGCGGCGCTCAAAACGCCGTAACGGGGCGCACCGTCCGGCCCTACTGTCGTTCAGGCCGGCCGCTCGGGAGCGAACTTCAGCCTGCGCCCGCGCGGAAGCCCTCTCAGCCAGTGAAGCTTCTCTCTTTGCTGCGGTGCGCCTGCCTACTCTCTCCGTCGCTGCGTTTGGAGTATTCAGGTCGTGGTCATTTTGATAACCGAGAACCATCTTATCACATTTTGGGGCGGTTTGCAAGCACAGCGGGCAGATTTTAAGGAATATCCGCATTTTTCTTGCTTTTCAGCAGTTATTATGGTATGCTGAGCTCAACGCTTTACGGAAAGGAGGGTACACCTGCGATGGGTTGGAACGGCTGTGTTTTCTTCAAAAAAGGAAACCCCTAAGCTTTTCCGGCTCGAAGTGTACCCTTTTATACCTTTCAGCAGAGCGTGGAGCATGATCTATGCGCCCCGCAGCTTTGCTATGGGGCGCTTTTGTTTTGCATAGGCGCTTTCCCTTTGTCAAAGCCTCTCCCCTTGGGAGAGGTGTCACCGAAGGTGACGGAGAGGGCAAGGCCGCTGACGGAGAAGCTCATATGCAGCGATACTCTTACTCTGACAAAGAGACAACTTCTCGCTGCGCAGAGGCTCTTCTCTACCGGGCTTGCCCTCTCAGGCGCTCACGCGCCAGCTCTCCCAAAGGGAGAGCCTTTTGGCCGAGGGAAGGCAGCAAACAGCCTACAAAGGGTACACATTTCTATCCATAATAATAGAAAGGGTGTTCCCCATGAACCTGAAAAAGCAGCTTGCCTGCATCTATACAAACAACTTCTTCTCCGGCCTGCGCATCGCCGACGCGGTGTGGGTGGCGCTGCTGGCCGCGCGGGGCTTCTCGCTGTGGGAGATCGGCGTTGCCGAGAGCGTGTTCCACATGGTCAGCCTCACCTTCGAGGTTCCCAGCGGCATGGCGGCTGACCTGCTGGGCCGCAGGAAGACACTCGTGGCCGGCGGGGTCTGCATGGTGCTCTCCAACCTCCTGATGGCCTTTGCGCCGGACCTCTTTTTCATCTGCCTGGCGATGGCGCTGAGCGCACTGGCCAACGCCATGTTCTCCGGCACCGCCTCGGCCCTGACTTACGACAGCCTCAAGCAGTGCGGACGGACAGACGACTACCTCCGGGTCTCCGCCAACTGCTCCCTGCTCTCCCTGCTGGCCACGGCTGTGGGGTCCCTCGCCAGCACGCTGGAACGGTTTCTCCGCTTTTCCGGTTTCTACCTGCTGAGCGCCGCCTTTGAAGGCACTGCCGCTGCCGCCACCGCCCTGATGACCGAGCCCATCGTCACCGAAATGCAGGCTCGCCGCGAAAAGCAGACCTTCCGCGACCTGCCCGGCCAGCTCGCGCGGCTGGTGCGGGACAGCATCACCGCTCTTCGCGCCACCCCGCTGGCGGCAAAGCTCATCGTCTCCGCCGCTGTCCTCTGCATCCCCAGCTACCTGACCAAGATGTTCGTCCAGCAGCGGCTCGTCGAGCTGGGCTGGCCCACAGCGCTGCTGTTCGTGCCGATGCTGCTGAGCGGGCTTGCCTCCATGCTGGGCGTTGAAGCGGCCCGGCGGCTCCATCCGAAGAGCCTGCGGCGGTTTTACGCCGTCTGCGCCCTGCTCTGCGGCGGGGGCTGCGCGCTGGTGGGTGCCGCCCCGGTGCTGGGCTGCATCTTCGGCTGTATGCTGGTGCAGGGCGTCATCGACGCCTACCTCCTGCATGAGGACCAGAAGCTCAACGATGTCATCCCCAGCGACCAGCGGGCCACCCTCATCAGCGTGGACGGCATGGTCTACAGCCTGCTCATGATACCCGCCAGCCCCCTCGTGGGCGCGGTGGGCGACGCCTTCGGGCAGGCCGGTGCGGGCCTTGCCGTGCTGGGCGTCCTCGTGGCCCTGACCGGCGCGGCGGCGCTTGGCCGGAAGACGCGCGCCTCCTGAGCAAAAAACGCACTGCCGGGTTTCTTGACAGATGTCCGGCAATGCGCTATAATAGCGATAGAAAAGGCACTGTGACAAGCGGTTTGGCCTCTTTCTAAGGATTTGGCTTTTTGAAAACCGTCACCTTGGCAGAGGTGGCGGTTTTACTTTTTGATTCGCAGTGTGAACGTGAGTCCAAACAAGTGAAACGTCAAAGTAATCGGCATCTTCTCACCTCCTTTCGGAAGTGAGAGACCAAACCGCCTGCCGTATGTACAGTGCCTTACCGCCTTGCGGCGGCAGTATCAGTGTATCATAAACGCTGACAGAAAACAAGAAAATCCCCCACGAAAGTGGGGGATTTTCTCATGTTCGCAATCTTTTACTTCGCCAGCAGCTCATCCACCATCGCATCCATCTGCGCCTCAGCGGCGGCGTTGGAAGCAGAGCGTAGGGTCACGACGGCGTCGCAGACGGTGATGTTCTTCATGCCGTCCAGCTCGGCGCGCATGAGCTTTGCGGCCATGGGCGCCCAGGTGCCGTTCTCCATCAGGGCGATGGTGCGGCTCTGGAAAGCCTTGGTCTTGAGGTGGGCCAGCAGGTTCTCCATCGGCGGGAAGAGGAAGCCGTCATAGGTGGCGCAGGCCAGAACGGTCTTGCCGCAGCGGAAGGCTTCGGTGACGGCGTAGGAGACATCGACCCGGGTCAGGTCCATCTCCACCACCTTCGCCCCCTTGGCCCGGAGCTTTTCGGCCAGGATGTGGGCGGCGGCGCGGGTGTGGCCGTGGATGGAGGCACTGGCGACCAGCACCTTCTCCGGCTCTTCGGCCTTGTAGCTGGACCACAGATCGTAGTAGTTCAGGTACTTGCCAAGGTCGCCGGTGAGGACGGGGCCGTGGAGCGGGCAGATGGTCTTGATGTCCAGCGCAGCGGCCTTTTTCAGCAGAGCCTGCACCTGCGGGCCGTACTTGCCCACGATATTCAGGTAGTAGCGGCGGGCCTCGCTGGCCCAGTCGGCCTTCTCGTCGAACTTTGCCACCGCGCCGAAGCGGCCAAAGCCGTCGGCGGAGAAGAGGACTTTTTCGGTGGACTCATAGCTCACCATGACCTCGGGCCAGTGGACCATGGGTGCGAACACGAAAGTCAGGGTGTGAGCGCCCAGCGAAAGGCTCTCGCCGTCCTTCACGACGACGCGGCGCTCCTTGGCGATGGCCTCCGGGCCGAAGAACTGCTCCATATACTGGAAAGTCTTGGCGTTGCCCACCACCTGCATCTCGGGGTAGAGGGCGGCGAGGCGGGCCACATTCGCGCCGTGGTCCGGCTCCATGTGGTGGACGACGAGGTAGGCGGGCTTCTCCCCTGCCAGCGCCTCGGTGACATTTGCCATCCACTCGTCGGTAGCGCGGGCGTCCACGGTGTCGAGGATGGCGGTCTTCTCGTCCCGGATGACGTAGGAGTTGTAGCTGACGCCGGTGGGGACCGGGTACTGGCTCTCAAACAGATCGATGGTGGTATCGTCCACGCCCACGCCCAGAATGGCGCTGCTGATGTTCTTTACGCTCATAAGCACATTTCCTCTCTGTTATTGGTGTGTATGGTCTGCCATGGCCGGCAATTATTTTAAGAATCGTCTCAGTATAGCACAGTCTGCCGTCTTCGTCAACTATTTATCAGGCCGGATGGCCGAATGACGTTCTACTGCGGTAGATTATGTGGCAAAGTGACAAAATAATAATATAGATACGTTATATTTCCCCACTTTGCCAACTTGGCAAAGTGCTCATATCTGGCAAAGTGGTCAGTTTGCCAGCTCAGGCCAGTTTGCCACCCTGGCAAAGTGCACTTTTGACCGTCACTACGTCAATATTCTCCCACTTTGCCAGATGTCTCGCTGGTCTCAGAGAGTGCTTTCGGCAGCTCGTTCATGTCGTCTATCTCCAAAAGGGCGCTGGCGCTGGCCTCGTCGAGGCTCTGGACGCTGCGCAGCTTCCGGCTGATGGCCCGGCTGCGGACGCCGATGAGCTGGTCCAGCTCTTCGTCGGTCTGGCGCAGACGCTGCTGCATCTTGGCGAGGCCCTGCCCGAACTTGTCGAACTCCGTCTTCACCGCGCCCAGCAGCTGCCAGACCTCGCCGGAGCGCTTCTGGATGGCGAGGGTCTTGAAGCCCATCTGCAGGCTGTTCAGCAGGGCCGCCATGGTGCTGGGGCCTGCCACGTTGACCTGATAGTCCCGCTGCAACACCTCCAGCAGCCCCGCGTTCACCACCTCGGCATACAGGCCCTCAAAGGGCAGGAACAGGATACCGAACGCCGTGGTATAGGGCGGCTCGACGTACTTTTCCCGGATGTCTCTGGCCTCGCTGCGGAGCACCAGCTCGAGGGCGTGGCGGGCATCCTCCACGGCCTGCGCGTCGCCGGAAGCGTAGGCGTCCTGTAAGTGGGCGTAGGTGTCGCCGGGGAACTTGGAGTCGATGGGGAGCCAGACGCTGCCGCCGTCAGCACCCGGCATCCGGATGGCGTATTCCACCCGCTGGGTGCTGCCCGGGATGGTGGCCACGTTGGTGTCATACTGCTCCGGGGCGAGGATCTCTTCCAGGATCGCGCCCAGCTGGATCTCGCCGAGGATGCCACGGGTCTTGACGCCCGAGAGCACCCGCTTCAGGCCGCCCACGTCGGCGGCGAGGGACTGCATCTCGCCAAGGCCCTTGTACACCTGCTCGAGCTGCTGGTTGACGGCCTTGAAGCTTTCCGTCACCCGCTTCTGCAAAGCGTCCTGAAGCTGCTCGTCCACCGTGTGGCGTATCTCGTCCAGCTTGCGGGTGTTCTCCGCCTGCAATGCCGTCATGCTCTCGACCATGGCGCGGCGCAGCTGCTCCATCTGCTGGTTGTTGGCCTGCTCGAGGCTCTGCAGACGCCGCTCCAGGATGCGCTGCTGGCTGTCCTGCCCCTGACCGAGGGTGGTGCTCATGCCCTGCACAGCCGTCTGCAGCGTCTCGCTGACGCTGCGGATGGCGGCGTAGTTCTGCTGGGCGATGGCGTCCTGACGGGCGTTGAACTCTCTGGCCTGAGCGGCCAGCTGCTCTTCGAGCCAGTCTTTCAGCTCTTCGCAGTCGGCTTCGTCCAGCCCGCCGGTGGGGCGTCCGCTGCGGAAGAGCAGCACCGCCATCATCAGGCAGATGGCCACCAGCAGGACGGTATACAGCATTGCGAGAAATTCCATTTATTCTACTTCCTCAAACTTCAAAACTTCTTTGGTGGTCACGGTATCGTCACCGTACAGGCCTACGCCGTCGGCCTCCATCTCGCCGCTCTGGTTGTCGTAGGGGTCGCTGCGGAAGCCCAGCATCGGCGGGTCAAAGGGCGCTTCAAAGGCGCTGTTTGCCACCATGCGGCCCGTATCCAGACTGCCGAAATAGTGGCGGCGGAGCACTTCATCGCCCCGGCGGGCCATGGAGGCACCGTAGGAGCAGTCGGCATACATCCAGCCCCTGGGGGCGACGTAGAACCGCGCCCAGTCGTGACAGCCCGCGTCCCCCGGGGCCACTGCAAAGCCGCTCTCCCACCGGGCCGGGATGCCCGCGATGCGGCAGAGGGTGATGAAGGTCAGCGCCATGATGCCGCAGTCTCCCCGGCGGCTGCGGGCGCAGTTCTCGGCGATGGACTCATGGACGAAATAGGAGGGCTGGAAGTGATACCGGACGTTCAGGGTGACATAATCGTAGATGCGCTTCGCCTTCTCCGCCGGGCTGGTGACGCCCTCGGTGAGCTGAGCCGCCAGCGCCCGCAGGTAGGGCGTAAAGACGATGTGGGGCGCTTCCTCGCCGGTGTAGAAACCGGGCTGCTCCGGGTCGGGCGTGAAGGAAAGCGGGTCGGCATAGACCGCCGTCTCCCGGTAGCTGTACTCGGCCCCGAAGGTGCGGTTCTCGGTCAGGTCGGCCTCCCAGCAGACGGTGCGCTGGGGCGCGTCCTCAGCGGCGATATGGCCGGGCGTCTCGGTGAAGCGGTCCAGCGTGATATGGCTCTGGGACGGGCAGGCGGCAGGCAGGGCCAGCCATGCCCGGACGTGGACGGCGTCTCTGCCCTCGGCTTTCGCTTTTTCCAGCGCGGCGGCGAAGGCTTCGTCGGACATCCGGATGCTGGTGCGGAGGGTGATGTCGGCGCTGGCGCTCCCCTCTCGCTCCATCTTCTCGTGGAGGCGGTGACGCTCTTCGTTCTTGTTGTTGGGGGCGTCCGGCGTCAGCTTCCGGGCGGCGAGGTCGGCGTGGGTGGCCAGCAGCGTCTCGGCGAACCGGGCCTGATACCGCTTCTCCCCTTCTACGAACCGCCAGTCCATCCGGCCCTCCCAGTCGAGCTTCTTAAATTCTTCTGCCGTGAAGTCCCTGACCCGCTCCTGCATCCGGGCGATGGCCTCGGCTTCCGTCCAGCAGTATTCCCCGGGCAGCCGGCGCATGATCTCCTTCTGGACAGTCAGGGCCTCCCGCAGGGCGTCCACACCGTGGGGCGTGGGGTTCTCGGGCGGGACATACCCCTCCGGCGGGGCGATGCCGTTGGACGCCGGGCCGTTCTGGGTCTTTGTCCAGTCCTCGGCCAGCAGCCGGTCGATGCGGGCGATGGCCTCCTGATAATATCCGGCCGCTTTCAGCCGGGCGATGTCGTCGGGCAGGCCCACATTCAGGCTGCGGACAGCTTCATTCCAGTCGTACATATTCTTTCCCTCCTGTTATTCCGAAACGCTCTGCCAGAACTCGGCAGCACGTTCCACCCAGCCCTCGGCGTCCGTCCCCACGCCGATGCCGATGCCATGTTTGGCGTTGTCGTAAACTTCCACCCAGTTGGGGACGCCGCTGGCTTCCAGTGCCTTTGCAAGGGTCGGCCCCTGCAGGGGGTAGACGAAGGCTTTCAGCATGGTGTCATTCCTGCCGTACCACAGGAAGGTGGGCGGATAGTCCGGCGTCACCAGCTTCGAGACGGTGTAGGAATAGTAGCGTCTTTCCAGCCGGTCGGTATCCATCAGGAGATGGTAGGCAGGCTTTGCCCCAAGGAAGTTGTTGATGGGGTAGACCAGCAGCAATACGCCGGGCTTCGGCACACCGTAGCGGCCCCAGCCCTTTTCCTCATTGCCGAAGACGCCTGCGATCTGTCCGCCGGAGGAGTAGCCCAGCAGGGCGTAGTCTTCCGTAGAGACGCCGAAGGTGTCGGCATTGTCCATCACGAAGCGGATGGCCCGGGCCAGGTCTTCCAGCGGAGCGTCGTCCCCGGCCTCCCATCCGATGCGGTAGCGCAGCGAGAAGACGGCATAGCCCCGCTCGTGCAGCTCCCACGCCGTGGACACGCCGCCCCGCAGCTCGCCGCTGTAGTAGAGCGCGTTGCCCGACAGCACGATGGCAAATTTGGCCCCCGGCTGCTGGGCCGGGCAGTAATACAGCTCCGCATGAGCGCGGGCAGGCACGGCAGCGATCTCCTCTTCCGAATAGAGCGGATAGGTCACCCGGGTGCCGTCGTGGTAGACCTGCGCCAGATAGTTGAGGCCCGCTGCGCAGGCTTCGGCAGAGGTCTTGCCGACCACCTCGGTCAGCGTCTCGTCGTCACGGCTGGTGGAGAGCTTTTCGCAGTCCCGCTCCCACACGTAGGTGTATGTATAGAGACCACTGGCCTTGATGTCGGGGTCGTCGCGTATCTCCTTCATGGTGGTCTGGGGGGTGATGCTGGCTGCTGAGGCCGGGACGGCGAGGACACCGAGCATCAGCACAGAGGCAGCGATTCGTTTCCAATCCATCTTCATTTCTCCTTTTTCAGAGCAGCCTTCATTGCATTTTCCGGCAAAGAGGTCTATAATAGTCCCTGCCCCGAACGGGTATATACTCCATTGTATCACAACGGTGCTGATTGTCAAAAAATTTCTGCCCGGGAGGGAGCCCTGTCATGCTGACCAATTACCACACCCACACCACCCGCTGCGGCCACGCCGAAGGCACCGAGGAGGAATACATCCTCACGGCCCTGCGCTGCGGCTTCAAGGTGCTGGGGTTTTCTGACCACACCCCCTGGGCCTACGCGACGCCGGGCTTCGTCAGCCGCATCCGGATGCTGCCCTCCCAGCTGGACGATTACGTCCTGACCCTGCGCAGGCTGCGGGAGAAATATGCCGACAAACTCCACATCCGCATCGGCCTCGAGGCGGAGTATTTCCCGGCCTATCTGGGCTGGCTCAAGGAAGAGATGGAGCGGCTGGACATCGAATATCTCATCCTCGGCTGCCACTACGACACCACCGACGAGCAGGACGCCAGAGCCAGCCGCTTCGGCGGCAGCACCTCTACGGCCCACGGCAGGCGGTATGCCGAACAGGTGGTGGAAGCGCTGGAAACGGGGCTTTACCGGTATCTGGCCCACCCCGACCTCTTTTTGAACCGGGTGACGGCCTTCGACGCCGACGCCGAGAAAGCCTGCCGGGACATCTGTGCCGCAGCGGCGCGGCTGGACATCCCCCTCGAGTACAACATGGCCGGTCTGACCTTGCAGGACCGCCCCGACGGCTCTTTCGGCTACACCCGGGACGAGTTCTGGCGCATCGCGGCGGAGTACCCCGTCAAGGCCATCGTGGGCTGCGACGCCCACGCCCCCTCGGAGCTGGACGTCGTCCCCGCCATCGAGGAAAAGAAAGCCTTCCTGCACAGTCTGGGCATCCCGGTGCTGGACACCCTGCCGGGGCTGGAATAAGCGGTCATTGCGCGGACGGGCTGCATCTGCTATACTGAGACAAGAGGAATGATGCAGGGCGCATTGGGGCGCTCTGCCGGGAAAGAATATCATGAGCAATATCACCATCCGGCCCATGGAGCCGGAAGACTGGAGCGCTGTTTCCAGAATTTATTTGGAGGGCATTGCTACAGAACATGCCACTTTTCAGACCACCTGTCCGCCGTATTCTGCGTGGGATGCTTCCCACGCAAAAGAATGTCGACTGGTACTGCTGGCCGACGGCG
>OKXD01000363.1_pt1 | contig 11286 bp, 9 predicted proteins | sample 1607661 | NCBI WGS metagenome assembly OKXD01 (sample SAMN02674607, study PRJEB24791) | human gut metagenome, SKBSTL069 | isolation source: stool | host: Homo sapiens | place: USA | reverse complement strand
CGGCAACTACATCGGCATCCTGTTCTGGGCCTGTATGTTCGGCATTGCCATGAAGAACATCGGCGCAGAGAGCACCAAGGTCTTTCTGGCAAACGCTGCCGATGCCGTCTCCCAGATCGTGCGCTGGATCATCAATCTGGCACCCTTCGGCATCATGGGTCTGGTGTACACCAACGTTTCCGGCAACGGTCTTGCCATCTTTACCCAGTACGGCAAGCTGCTGGCGCTGCTGGTGGGCACCATGCTGTTCATGGCGCTGATCGTCTCCCCTTTTATCATGTTCATTTACCTGCGCTGCAACCCGTACCCGCTGGTATTCCGCTGCCTGAAGGAGTCCGGTCTGACCGCTTTCTTCACCCGCAGCTCTGCCGCCAACATCCCTGTGAATATGTCCCTGTGTGAAAAGCTGGGGCTGGACAAGGATATGTACTCCGTGTCCATCCCGCTGGGCGCTACCATCAACATGGACGGCGCAGCCATCACCATCACCATCATGACGCTGGCAGCGGCTAACACGCTGGGCATTCAGGTGTCCCTGCCTGCCGCCATCGTGCTGAGCGCCATGAGCGCTCTGGGTGCCTGCGGCGCTTCCGGCGTGGCCGGCGGCTCCCTGCTGCTGATCCCCATGGCCTGCTCGCTGTTCGGCATCTCCAACGACATTGCCATGCAGATGGTGGGCGTGGGCTTTATCATCGGCGTGGTGCAGGATTCGGTGGAGACTGCGCTGAACTCTGCCGGCGACGTGGAATTTGCCGCCACCGCCGAGTATCACCAGTGGCTCACGGAGGGCAAGCCCCTGCCGGCTTTCCTGAAGGGCTGATAACCTAGCATAAATAAACAAAGCAGCCGCCGCACTTTTGGTGCGGCGGCTGCTTTTTGCTATAATATTTTACCCAAGCAGTACAACGGCGTAGCGCACGCCTTCGTTTACCACATAGGCAACGCCCAGCTTGGTCTTGCCGGCGGCGGCAGACTTCATGGTGTCGGTCACGATGCCGTCCTTCGGCAGAACAAAGCGGATGTAGTCTTTTCTGGAATCCAGATCGGTATCAATGTAAAAGCCCGGGACAAAATCTTCATCCGAACCATAAATGCCCATACCCATGCTTTCAAATGCAGTGGCATATTTGTGCTGCAGCAGGTTGGTCTTGGCAATGTCATTGGCGCTGCCAACGCGGTAAAGCTCGGTCTTATTTGTATTGGCAGAGCAGGACACCGAGGTGGCAGAGACCCAGTTGGCAATGCTGTAGGCCTTGTCGCTCAGCTCCTCGCTGTAGGTCATGCCGAGCTGCTCGCACAGTGCCTTTGCGCTGCTGGCATCCGAATGCTTGGGCCCGATCGGCACACCTGCGCTGCCGTCACAGGCGGTAAATACGGCCAGTGCCATCAGGCTGGCCAGCAGACAGGCCAGTAATTTCTTCCATTTTTTCATAAAACGATGCTCCTTTCTGTTCTGAGGTCGTTGCGGGTTTGCGTCCGGTGCGGCGGACGCAGCTTTTTGCTTTCTTCTGCATCCATGATACCTTTTTTTGACGGGAAATGCAATCGTTTTGGCGCAAAAAAACAGGCTGCCGTGCAAAAACACGGCAGCCTGCGGAAAAAACTTTATTTTGCGTACTCCACGGCGCGGCTCTCGCGGATGACGTTGACCTTGATCTGGCCGGGGTAATCCAGCGTATCCTCGATCTTTTTGGCAATGGAGCGTGCCAGCAGGATGACCTGATCATCGCTGATGACGTCGGGCTTGACCAGAATGCGCACCTCGCGGCCTGCCTGCACGGCAAAGGCCTGCTCCACACCCTCGAAGCTGGAAGAGATCTCCTCCAGATTTTCCAGACGCTTGACGTAGCTTTCCACGTTCTCGCGGCGGGCACCCGGGCGGGCGGCGCTGATGGCGTCGGCAGCCTGAATGATGAAGGCCAGCGGGGTCTTGGGCTCCACGTCGCCGTGGTGGGCCTCAATGGCATGGATGATCTGGGTGTTTTCCTTGTACTTGCGGCAGATGTCCACGCCGATCTGGACGTGGCTGCCCTCGATCTCGTGATCCAGCGCCTTGCCGATATCATGCAGCAGGCCGGCGCGGCGTGCCATGGTGACATTCACGCCCATCTCGCCCGCCAGCAGACCGGCTACCCAAGCCACTTCCATGCTGTGGGTCAAAGCGTTCTGACCAAAGCTGGTGCGGTACTTCAGCCGGCCGATCAGCTTGATCAGGTCGGGGTGCAGGCCATGGATGCCCAGCTCCATCACGGCACGCTCGCCCTCGCGCTTCATCTGCAGCTCCAGATCGTGGCGGCACTTTTCCACCGTCTCCTCGATGCGGGCGGGGTGGATACGGCCATCGCCGATCAGACGCTCCAGCGTCATGCGGGCCACCTCGCGGCGGGTCTGGTCAAAGGAGGACAGGGTGATGGCTTCCGGGGTATCATCGATGATCAGATCCACGCCGGTAGCGGTCTCCAGCGCGCGGATGTTGCGGCCCTCGCGGCCGATGATGCGGCCCTTCATCTCATCGCTGGGCAGCGGCACCACGCTGACGGTGGTCTCGCTGCAATGGTCGGCAGCGCAGCGGCTGACGGCCTGTCCGATGAGGTTGCGGGCGATGTTATCGCAGTTTTCCTTCAGGTCGGTCTCGTAGGCGGCAACGCGCACGGCCTTTTCGTGGGTCAGCTCCTCGTCCACCTTGTGCAGCAGCACCTCGCGGGCGTCCTCCTGACTCAAGCCGGCCAGCGTTTCCAGACGCTCCATCTCCTTGGCGCGCAAAGCATCGATCTCTGCCAGACGCTCCTCGGCTTCAGCGGCGCGCTTTTTCAGCTCTTCTTCCTTCTTTTCCAGCGCTTCGGTCTTGCGGTCCAGCGCCGTCTCCTTCTGGTCGATGCGGTTCTCCTGACGGCTGATCTCCGCACGGCGCTGCTTGATCTCCTTGTCGGCTTCTGCCTTCTGGGCATCGACCTCGGCTTTCAGACGGAAAGCCTCGTCCTTTGCTTCCAGAACCGCTTCCTTGCGCTTCTGGTCGGCGGTCTTGATCGCCTCGTTCACCAGCCGGGTAGCCTCGGATTCGGCGCTGCCGATCTGGGCTTCGGCGGTCTTTTTACGGTTGTTGTAACCAATAAAATAGCCCGCAGCCACACCGACAGCACCAACGATCAAGGCCACGATCACTCCGATCGCGGTCATTGCGTTCACTCTCCTTTGTTTCAATTCAATGCAAAATTAAAAGCAGGAGACGCTGCGCAGCAGGACACGGGCAATGATATAGAAAGAGCTTTCAATCCAAAAAGTGACACCAAAACCATACGCACCACCAAAAACCGGCGGCACGGGCAAAAGCATACGGCTTTTCTCTCTACGGTTCCATTTTATATCAAACAGGCACGCTTTGCCTGAAACGGGTACAGGGTCACACAGAAGCCTGCGTACAGCGTCTTTGATTCCATACTACTAATTATAGTACGAAACATTTGCCCGCTTGTCAAGAGGAAAACCCTGCCCGCAGAACATTTTGTGCAGAAAAACAAAAATAGAAGCGGAACAAGTATACCCCCTCAGTCTTTGCTGCGCAAAGCCAGCTCCCCCAAGGGGACGCCTTTTGTGAAGAGGGAAACTTGGCGGCAATGCGAAAAGCCGTCCCCTTGGGGAAGGTGGCATCGCCGTAGGCGATGACGGAAGGGGTAATCCCCCGCCGCGCATTCCAAATCGTTCTCCGCGTATGCCCACCCCCTTTTTTGTGTCCGCAAAGTGTGGTATACTGAAAATAGCTTTTTATGCCCGGAAGGAGGTTGACCGGTATGAACAGAACCCACAGGCTGCGGCTGGTGCTGTGCACGCTGCTGTGCTTTGTGCTGTGCAGCTGCCAGACCGTGCTGCCGGCCAACGAAAAGGCACAGGTAGAGGAACTGCTGCGTGCCCCGAAGCTTTCCGGCGATTACGGCGCGCTGCAAACTGCCCTGAACGACTGGCTGGGTGAGAGCGCCCAGCTGAAATATCCCATTCAGGGCGAGCTGCTTTCTCCCTTTGTGCTGCAGGATCTGGATGGCGACGGCCAGCAGGATGCGGCGGTGCTGTATACCACCGCCCAGACAGCCAACGTCTGCATAGCCATTTTGCAGCGGGATGATGCCGGAAGCTGGCAGGTGCGCCAGAGCGTGGAAGGCCTTGCCGAAACGGTGGAGAACGTCAGCCTTGCTCAGCTGCAGGATACAGACAGCTGCCAGCTGGTGGTGGGCTATACCGCTGCCCAGAATGACCACTATCTGGCGGTGTACTCTTATCAGGACGGCACTCTGTCCACCATTCTCGAGCAGCAGTACGAGCAGTATCTGGTGGAAAATATCACCGGCGGCAGCAGTCAGGATCTGATCCTGATGTCCACACAGGAGGACGGCAGTGTGCAGATCGAGCTGCTGACCGCAGACCGGGAGGGCAGCTTCCGGCAGGTGGCGGTCAACGGCCTTTCCGCAGATAAGTTTTCCGGCTGCGCTTCGGTGGCGGCGGGTGCAGGCGCAGACGGGCGGCATTATCTGGTGCTGGACGGCTGGACCGGCATTTCCGGCAACAATCTGGCTTCGGTGCTGTTGTGCTACGATGAGAACAGCCAGCAAATGGTGCCCGCCACAAGGATCAGCAGCCAGCGGCTGTATAACGCCTCTCTGCGCAATGTACCCACGCTGGTCAGCCGGGATCTGGACGGAGACGGCATCGTGGAGATCCCCACCCAGCCGGACGAGGCGGGTCTGCTGAACCTGAGCCAGAGCCGCCGCATGGATTTTATCGTCTGGATGGACTACACCAGCAGCCACCCGGAAAAAAGCTTTGGCCTGCTGGACGAGGAGACCAACTGTTATATCGAGCTGCCCGCCGAGTGGGAGGGCAACCTGAAACTGACCGACAGCGAGGAATATGACGGCGCAGTGGAGCTGCGCACCGTAGACGAGGATGAGCTGGTGCTGACGGTACGGCTGGCAAGGACCTCGGCCAATTCTACCGGCTGGACAAGGCTCGGCGTGGTGGCGTCCCGCCAGCTGCAGGCCAGAATGGGCCCGGGCGTTTTGCTTGCCGACACAAACTATCGCCTTTCCAAGGCGTTGTATCTGCTGAATTAAGGAATGGAGGATGCTGCATGGTACGAGTGCTTGTTGTAGAAGATGAAACCAATATCCGCGATATGATCGCCCTGAACCTGCGCCATGCGGGGATGGAGGTGGTGGAGGCTGAAAGCGCCGAAGCCGCCCTGCCGCTGCTGGCGCAGAAACCCGGCTGCGATGCCGCCATTCTGGACGTGATGCTGCCGGGCATGAACGGATTCTCGCTGTGCGAGACCATCCGCCGCACCGACCAGCAGATCGGCATCATCATCCTCAGCGCCAAGGGGCAGGAGCAGGATAAGATCCGCGGGCTGTCCATCGGCGCAGACGATTACATGACCAAGCCTTTCAGCGTCAGCGAGCTGCTGGCGCGGGTGGAAGCGCTGTGCCGCCGGGTCATCCGCACCAAGGAAGGGGAGAACCGGGAGAATACCCCGCTGGGCACTTTGACCAGCGGCGAGTTCGTGCTGGACGAGAACCGCCGCGTGCTGCTGAAAGCCGGTCAGCCCATCGAGCTGACGCAGGTGGAGTTCCAGATCATGGAGCTGTTTTTCCGCAACCCGGGCACCGCGCTGGTGCGTGAAAAGATCCTGAAAGGCGTCTGGGGCGAGAACTACTTCGGCGACGTAAAGATCGTGGATGTGAACATCCGCCGCCTGCGCATGAAGGTGGAGGACGAGCCCAGCCACCCCGCCCACATCATGACCGTGTGGGGCTATGGCTACCGGTGGGAAGAATAAAAATGTGATTCAGAAAAGTCCTACGGACTTTCCTGAATCACAAAAAAATATCTTTTTATTATCTATACTCACCGAAAGGAGGACACTGTTATGCGAAGCGGTATCACCCGCCGCTGGCTGCGGGGCAACCTGCTTATCACCGTACTGGTGGTGCTGCTGGCCGAAGCAATGTTTCTGTACAGCTATACCCGCAGCTACTACGGCAGTGTGCAGCAGATCATGTACCGGCGGTTCTCCTCGGTGACCGGTCAGCTGAAAATGTATACCGGCGATACCGCCCAGAGCGCGGCGGTCAGCCGCAGTCTGGCGCTGCGGCGCATGGTGGAACAGTTTGCCGATAAGGATAAATACGAGTTCATGCTACTGGACAGCTACGGCAGCGTGATCGCCTCCTCCAGCGGTACGGACGCGGAGGGCATCGTCAGCAGCAGGGACTTTGAACAGGCGCTCGGTGCGCCGGATGGTCTGGGCGTGGCGGTGTACCGCACCCAGTCCGGCGAGATGGTCATGGCGGCCTGCTCGCTGGTGCCCTACGACGCCGAGGACGTGGCGGCTCTGCGGCTGGTCACCAGTCTGGCGCTGGTGGAGCGGCAGGTCAAAAACGCCGTCATCGTCAGTGTGTTCCTTGCGGTGGCGATCCTGCTGTTCACGGTCATGTCCGGACTGTACTTTGTGCGGGGCATCGTGGTGCCGCTGGGGCAGGTGGAGCGCACCGCCGCCGGCATCGCCCGGGGCGAACTGGATGTGCGTCTGCCCCTGACCGGCGACCCCCACGACGAGGTGGACCGGCTGCGCGGCACTATCAACCAGATGGCTGAGGGTCTGGAAGAGACCGAGAAGATGAAGAACGAGTTCATCAGCTCGGTGTCTCACGAACTGCGCACCCCGCTTACCTCCATCCGGGGCTGGGTGGAGACCTTGATGACCTTGGACGACCCCACCGACGAGAACTACCGCAAGGGGCTGGAGATCATCAACAACGAGACCGGGCGGCTGAACAATATGGTGGAGGAACTGCTGGATTTCAGCCGCCTGCAGAACGGACGCATCCGCATGGAGTGCCGCCCGCTGGACTTGGTGGCAGAACTGACCGATGCTGTGCTCTTCTGCGAGGCACGCATCCGGCAGGAGGGGCTGCTGCTCCACTACACCGAGCCGGAGGAGATGATCCCCGTCTACGCCGACCCGGACCGTCTGCGGCAGGTGTTCATCAATATTCTGGATAACGCCATCAAATACTCTGCCCCCGGCGGGCGCATTACGGTCAAGCTGTGGGCAGGGGAGTACAAAGCCTTTGTGGAGATCATCGATCAGGGACGCGGCATTCCGCCGGAGGATCTGGAAAACGTAAAGACCAAGTTCTACAAGGGCAGCAACTCGGTGCGCGGCAGCGGCATCGGTCTGGCGCTGGTGGATTCCATCATGACCGCGCTGGACGGTACGTTGGATATCAAGAGCACCCTCGGGCGCGGCACGGTGGTCACCTTAGGGCTGCCGCTGTACCATAAGGCGTGAGCAATGCCCCCAGAACACAGATTTTGTCACATTTGTGTGCTAGAATGAGCTTTGCTCGGGGATATGCCCCGGATAAAATACAAAAAAGACCGTCCTATGCCGCAAGCGGCAGGGGCGGATATCGGGAGAAGCCAATGAATCAACCTAAAAAGGAACGCTTTAAGACCAGCGTGGGCGGGCAGGCACTGATGGAAGGCATCATGATGCGCGGCCCCAAGCAGATGTGCTGCGCTGTGCGCAAGCCGGACGGCACCATTGAGACCAAACTCGACCCCACCCCCACCCATGGGGTGTGGACGAAGATCCCGCTGGTGCGCGGCGCCATTTCCATGATCGAAAGCATGATCGTGGGCTACCGCTACATGATGTACTCGGCACAGGTAAGCATGGGGGACGACTACGACCCCGCCGAGGAGGAGACCGCCTTTGAAAAATGGGTGGGGGAGCATCTGGGCGAGAAAGCCGAGAACGCGCTGCTGACTGTGGCGGCGGTGCTGGGCGGTCTGCTGGCGATTTTGCTGTTCACCGTGCTGCCCACCTTCCTTGTGGGCGGGGTGAACCGTCTGCTGCCGCTGGGGCGCTGGGGCAAGGTGGTGCTGGAAGCGGTGCTGAAGGTGGCCATCTTCCTGACCTATATGGTGGGCATCTCTAAAATGAAGGAGATCCACCGGGTGTTTGAATACCACGGCGCAGAGCACAAGACCATTGCCTGCTACGAGGCGGGCGACCCGCTGACCGTGGAGAACGTGCGCAAGTACACCCGCTTCCACCCCCGCTGCGGCACCAGCTTCCTCATTCTGGTGGTCATCGTCAGCGTGTTTCTGTACAGCGTGCTGCCGTGGGGCAGTATTGGGCTGCGGGTGGTGTGCAAGCTGCTGCTGCTGCCGCTGGTCATGGGCATCAGCTACGAGCTGCTCAAGTGGTGCGGCCGCTCGGACAACATCGCTACCCGCATCATCCGCCAGCCCGGCCTCTGGGTGCAGAGGCTGACGGTCTTTGAACCCGACGACAGCATGATCGAGGTGGCCATCGCCGCCGTGACGCCGGTGCTGCCCGAAGACCCGGAGGACGGCAAATGGTGAGCGAAGGGATGCTGCCCCGGGCAGCGGTCAAAGAGGTGGAAGCGCGGCTGACGGCGGCGGGCTGTCCGGACGCAGATTTCGACGCCCGGGGGCTGTTCCGGCTGGCGACAGGCCGGGACGTCCGCCTTTCTGACCGTCCATTGGATGCCGCCGAAGCGGCAAAGCTCGAAGAACTTACCGTTCGCCGTGCGGCCCGGGAGCCGCTGCAATACCTCTGCGGCAGCTGGCCTTTCCTCGACTTTGAACTGGCCGTGGGGCCGGGCGTGCTCTGCCCCCGTGCTGATACCGAGGTGGTAGCTGAGACGGCTGCCGAGATGCTGGCGGACGTGGAAGCGCCCCGGGTGCTGGACCTCTGCGCCGGTACCGGCTGTCTGGGTCTTGGCGTCAAGCGGCTCTGCCCGGCGGCACAGGTCGTCTGCGTGGAAAAGAGCCCGGAAGCCTACGTCTATCTCGAGAAAAATACCCGTCTGGCCCTGAAAGGCCGGGGCGGCAGCACCGAAAACGTACTGGATGCCTCGCCTTTTGAAGAGCCGGCCTTCGACTGGGGCATGAAGCCTACCCGCGCCGCAGAGCCGGTGGAGGGTGACCTCTTCACCTACTGGGAGACCCTGCCCGAGGGTCAGCTCGACCTCATCGTCTCGAACCCGCCCTACCTGACAGCGCAGGAGATGGGCGAATTGCAGCCCGAAGTGGCCAAAGAGCCGGCCATGGCGCTGGAAGCCGGGGAAGACGGTCTCGTATTTTATAAGGCCATCGCGGAACACTACCAGAAAGCTCTGCGCCCCGGCGGTGCGCTGGCGCTGGAGATCGGCTGGCAGCAGCGGGAGGCCGTGACCGCCCTGCTGGAAGCAAACGGCTGGGCGGACATCGCCTGCCGGAAGGACTTCGGCGGCAACGACCGCTGCGTGACGGCCCGGAGACCCCAATAAGCGGGAGAAAAAGTGAAAATATATACAACTATCTGTTGTATATATTTGAAATCTGTGATATACTATAGAGGAAAGAATCGGTATCGTACCGCCTGCACCCCGCAGGCCATGTGATAAAGGAGCAGCACGCTATGGCAAAGAATCAGAACAACAATGTCGCCCCCGCCACCCAGAAGACGGAGCCGGGTGCAAAGAAGGATGCGCTGGCAACTGCGCTGGCCCAGATCGAAAAGCAGTTCGGCAAGGGCGCCATCATGAAGCTGGGCGATAACACCGCCATGCAGGTGGACGCCATCTCTACCGGCAGCCTCGGCCTCGACCTGGCGCTGGGCGTGGGCGGTGTGCCGCGCGGCCGTATCATCGAGGTGTTCGGACCGGAATCCAGCGGTAAGACCACGCTGGCCCTCCACATCCTCGCCGAGGCCCAGAAAAAGGGCGGCGAGGTGGCCTTCATCGACGTCGAGCACGCCCTCGACCCGGCCTATGCCTCCGCACTGGGCGTGAACATCGACGAGCTGCTGGTCAGCCAGCCGGATACCGGCGAGCAGGCCATGGAGATCTGCGAGGCGCTGGTGCGCTCCGGTGCCATCGACGCCATCGTCGTGGACTCCGTCGCTGCTATGGTGCCTCGTGCCGAGATCGAGGGCGAGATGGGTGACAGCCACGTCGGCCTGCAGGCCCGTCTGATGAGTCAGGCTATGCGCAAGCTGACCAGCGTCATCGGCAAGACCAACACGGTCTGTGTCTTCATCAACCAGCTGCGTGAGAAGGTGGGCATCGTCTACGGCAACCCCGAAGTTACCACCGGCGGCCGCGCCCTGAAGTATTATTCCTCTGTCCGCATCGACATCCGCCGCGTCGAGGGCCTGAAGGACTCTTCCGGCCAGTTCATCGGCAACCACACCCGCGCCAAGATCGTCAAGAACAAGGTGGCTCCTCCGTTCCGTGAGGCTGAATTTGACATCATGTTCGGTGAGGGCATCTCCAAGATGAGCGAGCTCATCGACGTGGGTGTCAAGCTGGGCATCGTCCAGAAGAGCGGCGCATGGTTCAACTACGGCGACATCCGTCTGGGTCAGGGCCGTGACAACGCCAAGCAGTTCCTCAAGGACAACCCCGAGATCGCCAACGACATCGAGGGCCAGATCCGCGCCAACGCGGACAAGCTCTACGCCACCCGCCGCCCGGCGGGCAAAGCTGCTGCCGCTGCGGCAGAGAAGGAAGAGGGCGGCGAGACCGCTTCTGCCTCCAAGGAGCCTGTCGTCAAGGCCCCGGCCCGCAGCAGCGAGAGCGAGCTGGACATCATGGTGGAGGACTAAATGTCCTTTTCGAGAAGAGGCCGTCCGCTGGCCGAAGAAGAAAAGTCCACCGACGCCGCCAAGGCCCGCGCCCGGGCCATGGAGCTTCTGGCCGGGCAGGAGCTTTCCTCCGGGCAGCTCTATGAGCGCTTGGGGCGGAAGTTTACCCAGCCTACCGCCGCCGCTGTGGTGGCGGAGATGGTGGAGCGGCAGTATGTGGACGACGAGCGCTACGCCCGGACCCGGGCGCACGGCCTGCTGGCCGCCCGCAAGAGCCGCCGCGCTGCCGCGCAGGATCTGCGGCAGAAGGGGCTGGACGCCCAGCAGATCTCGGCTGCGCTGGAAGAGGCCTACGCCTCGGACGAAGCGGGCGGAGACCCGGAGCTGGAAGCCGCCGCCGCCCTCGTGGAAGGGCGGTACCGCGGCAAGCTGGCCGCAGGGCGGAAAGACCTTGTGGTGGCTGCGCTGGCCCGGCGGGGGTTTGCATATCCGGTTATTAAAGAAGCGATTCGGCGAGTGGAAGAGGACGGTTAGTTCTCTTTTGCGTGCGAAAAGAGAACCAGAAATGGTTGTCGCGCCGGTGGCGCGGGGCAGAGCGCTTTTTCATTAAGGCTAATTGTTCTCTTTTGATGTCAAAA
>OKXD01000346.1_pt1 | contig 11711 bp, 6 predicted proteins | sample 1607661 | NCBI WGS metagenome assembly OKXD01 (sample SAMN02674607, study PRJEB24791) | human gut metagenome, SKBSTL069 | isolation source: stool | host: Homo sapiens | place: USA | reverse complement strand
ACACTCCGGGTGTTTTTTGTTTCTTAGCATACGATTTCTGAAGATAATTCTTATTTTTGTCTAACCCAAATTGTATGAGAACACATTGATATGGCTGAGGACAATGGCATGCAGTGCGCTGATGGAATCGGGTTTATGGGCAAAGGACGCAGTAGAACGCCAGATGAGTCATCAGGAGCGCAATACCGTGCGCATGGCTTATATTCATAAGGCAGAGCACCTGGAAGCCCGCAAAGCGATGATGCAGTGGTGGTCGGATTATCTGGAAGCATGCCGAGAATCTTATGCACCGCCTTATACAATTGGTAAAAATAAGTTTATCCCATAGTATACTAACGAATCCCACACTCTGGCAAATTACCACCACCTCCACAGGAGGTGGTTCTATATAGACTTTTATCAACTTCATGACGAAAAACACCTATTTTATCCCAAAAGAAGACAATAGAGTCACAGAGGAATCAAAGAGCGACTCAATTGTCTTTGGACAGTCTGGTTGTGAGGTTAGAAAACAGTTACTCCTACACCATTAAATAGGGCGCAATGCTCGCTAATTTCTCCCGGGTTTCTGTCAGTTCGCGTTCCGGCGTAGATTGCGCGATGATTCCCGCCCCCGCCTGTATCCAGCAGCGCTGGCTATCCTGAAATACGGAACGCAGAACTAGCGCCGCATCAAAGCGCGTATCGTCCAGCAGCAGGATTGCGCCGGAATAAAGCTCTCGCGGCGTCTTCTCAATTTGCATAATCGCGTTCAGAGCAGCATTTTTAGGGATACCTGAGGCGGTAATCGACGGAAACAGCACGGTAAACGCATCCCAGGCATCCTTGTTTTCCGCAAGCTGACCGCTCACGCCAGACCCCAGATGCTGAACGCTGCCGCGCTGGCGAACCGACATTAAATCTTCAACCACCACGCTGCCCGGCTGGCAAACAGCCTCCAGTTCAGCAATAGCTTCTTTGACAGAAAGGATATGCTCAAGCACCTCTTTACTGTCGTGCAGCAGTTCTGCCTCTTTCGCCTTATTATGCTCCGGGTTTCCCATGCGATCGCGGGTGCCCGCAAGCGGTTCAGTGACCACTTTATTGCCCGTCACTGACATCACCAGTTCCGGGCTAAAGCCCAGCGCTTCGCGTCCTTCCTGACGGAACATAAACGAGCGCACAGGCGTGTTTGCCTGCCGCCCGTATAACAGCGTGGCGGGCATATCAATCCGCGATGGCAGGGGAATGGCGCGCGAGACAATCACTTTGACATACTCGCCACGGCGGATCTCCGCAACGGCGCGCGCAACCTGTTGTTTATATGCCTCACCATTGAGGGCGGTATCCACCGCCAGTGGTGCGTTCTGCGTCGTTGTACCGGCCTCTTTTACCCACTCGCACAAACGTCGGCACCCGTCGGCGGAGTCCGCATAAACGGTGACATTTCCCTTTTCAAAAATAAGTTCTTCACGGGGAACGGTTAACGTCAGCAGCGGCCACTCCCCGGCGTTAAAGGCAATCCCCCGCGCATGCGCCGCAAAGTTGAACCCAACCTGTCCATATACCCGACGTCCTTTCACCTGAGGATGCGCCATAAAACGACGCGCGCAGTCGGCAATGGAATCCACCGCCCATTTTTGCTCCCCGGCATCATCAATAAATGTCGCCTGCGTTCCGTCGGCATTAATGTGCAGCCGTGCCTGGCACCCTTTGCCTAAATACCAACAGGGTTGACGCTCATAGACATAACACTCTTCTTCTGCGAACTGGCGTAAAACGCCAGAAATCGTCGGTAGCCATTGTTCCTCTGGTAATGCCAGATGTAGAAATTCACTGATTTTCATCCCTTACCTCTCTGTGTTATTCCCGGATCAATCAATTGCGCTTGTCATCAGTTCTCTTGCCGAATGCAGCCGGATATAAGCAACCCACGCCGCCAGCAACGTGAATGCCCCGGCAAACAGGAAGCAGGCCGCATAGCCAAAATGTTGAGCAACAACGCCACCGATAACGCCTGCCAGAATGGCGATTGCCGCGTCAGTACATTGAAAGAGGGTGAAGTCGACACCGGCCTGCAAAGGCGATGAAAGCGACATCAGCGTGGCGTAAAGACAGACCAGCGCGCAGGCCAGCGAAATGGACTGGACAATGACCAGACACTGGAGAATCTGCAGCAGCAGATGACCCGGCGCCATCATGAGCGTCATCACCACCGCCAGCAGCGCGATCCCCTGGACGCCATAAGCCGTCAACAGCGCTCTGCCGGGTGAGGTGTATTTCATCAGCAATCCGCCGGCCAGCGTTCCTGCTATGCCCGCTGCAATATTGCCGCCGCTGAACAGCGCGCCCAATGCGGACATGCTCAACCCATGATCCAACAACAGCGGTGCCAGAAGAGGCAGCACAAACCGCATGCCTGAATTCAGCATCAATACCAGCAGTAAGCCCAGGCACGCCTGCTTCCTCCTTAGCGCATAACCTAACGCCGGAACATGCGGGATAGTCGCTGTTCGCGTCGGCTCCGTAATGCGCCACAGCGGGAGTGACAGCGCCATAATCAGCACCGCCATCATCAGCATGGCGACAGGCCAGCCGGATGCCGCCGACAGCATCAGGAACACCCCGCCGCCGCACATCATTCCCAGATAGCTGCCGCCGACCTGCACGCTGTTTCCCCAGCCGTAACCCGTGCGGGTCAGTTGATCGACACAAAAGCCGTCGCTGACGATATCAATGGTGGAGGCGACCGTGCCTGCCACCATAAACAGAACAAATAACGCGACGATTTGCGTATCGGGGAATCCCCCTTCTCGCCCAAACCAGCCAATCGCTGCGGCAATAGTCAGGATCGCCGCTAGCGCGACCTGACCACGCAGGATTAACATGCGGGAACGGCGTTCCTGGCTACCGGGCGGAAGCCGCCAGCGCTCGATCCACGGCGCCCAAATAAACTTCAGCGCCCAGGGCAGCATAAACAGGGTTGTCGCACCGGCAAGCGCCAGCGAACCGCCAGCAGCGCGCACCAGCGCGGGTAAGGACTGCATAGACAGCGCCGATACCAGACTCTGCGTCACATAGACGCCGGCAATAGCAAAAATCACCCGCCCGGTCGTCAACGTCAGAGGTTTCACATTCGACTGAACATCACTCATGCACCCACTCTCCAGACGCGGAACCCCCGTCGTCGCGCCACACGCGCGCGGCCATTTGCGCCTGCCACAGCGCCTGATAACGTCCATGATGTGAGAGCAATTGCGCATGAGTACCCTGCTCAACCACCTGTCCCTCTTCCATCACCAGAATGTTTCCGGCCCCGGCGATGGTGGATAAACGGTGAGCGATGATAATCACCGTCCGGTTGTGAACCAGGTTATCGATCGCTTTTTGCACCGCCAGCTCGCTTTCAATATCCAGCGCGGCAGTCGGTTCATCGAGAATGACGACCGGCGCGTTTTTCAATAACGCTCTGGCAATGGAAATCCGCTGGCGCTCGCCGCCCGATAGCTGGCCGCCCATCTCTCCCATTGGCGTCAGCCAGCCTTGCGGAAGACGGGAAATAAACTCAAGGCACTGCGCCGCGCGGGCGGCCTCTTCTACCTCCTGCCGCGTCGCCTGTGGGCGCGCGATACGGATATTCGCCAGCAGCGTGTCATCAAACAGCCAGACATCCTGGAAAACAACAGAAATCAGGCTATTGAGCTGTTCCGGCGTCAGGCGGCGAATATCGACGCCGCCAATAGAAATCTGCCCTTGCTGCGGATCGGCATAGCGCATTAACAGTTTGGTGACGGTAGTTTTGCCTGCGCCGGAGGCACCCACCAGCGCGCTCATACTGGCTGCCGGGAACGTCAAAGAAACATGATTAAGCGCGTGGCCGTCGCCTTCTTCGTAGCGATAGCTGACGTTGTCAAAGCGGATATCGTAACGTTCCGGCATCTCGCTTTGCTCTGCGACGGGAAGCGGTGCTATCGCCATAAACTGCTCAATCCGTTGCAGGGCGCTGGCGATCAGTTCCACAACCGAGGTGTAGCTGATAAACATCGCCATCGGTTCTGCGAAGCGCATAATCATCGCGACGGCGGCAATCAAAAAGGCGAGGTTCAGAGTGCCCGTCACTACCCAGACGATCCCGGATAACACCACCACCTGTAGGCCCAACTCCACGACGCTGGCGATCAGCATCGTCGCGCCAGCGCCCTGACGGTGAGTGCGGGTCTGTAAGTTTTCCAGCGCATTGAAATGCGCCAGCAGCGCCCGGCTTTTATCGGCATCGCTGCCGCAGGTGCGCAATACCATCATCCCCTGAGCAAATTCAACGATATCGCCGCTCAGACGCTGGTGCGCTTCCCCCAGCGTCTGCATTTGTCGCCGCATCGCCGGGCGGCGCCAGTAATAAAACGGCACCAGCAGAGGGAAGATCAGCAACATCACCAGCCCCAGCCGCCAGTCTATCCACAATGTCGCCAGCGACGCCGTCAGCGGCGTGACAATGGTGAGCAGCAAAATATTGGCTATCGCAATAACATAATTGAGGTTTTCATCCACGCTGCCCAGCAGCAAGGCGTTCATTTCACCCGCCCTGCCGCGCTGGAGCTTCTCCAGCGGCACGCGGCGTAACTGCTCGCCAAGTCGCAGGCGCAACTCATGGGTAGCCTGCGCCAGATGACCACGGTATTCAAAGCCCAGGCCATACCAGCGTAGCACCAGCGTCACAATTGCGGCGACGCTGAAGGCCATAGCCCAGTTAAGAAGTTGCGGCGCGTCTCCCCGTAACAGCGCATCAATGATCGGATAAAGACAGGCAAAGGCGATCCCCTGCATGAATGCCGCCAGCAACAGCGCCAGCATACTGCGTCGCAGCATCCTGGCCTGACTGCCAACGCTGGAGATAAGCTGGCGCCAGATGACGCGCCAGGCCAGGTTATCCGCAGGATTATTGTCTTTCATTTTCCACCACCTCTTCCTGTGTTCCACCCGGCACCCAATGCTGCGCCTGCTGATAGTGTTGCCAGAGCCGTTGATACAGGCCGCCCTGCGCCAACAGTTGCGTATGGTTCCCCATTTCCCTGAGCTGTCCGTCGGAAAACAGCAATATCACATCGGCCTGAGTCACCATTGAGAGACGATGCGCGACCATGATGACCGTCCGGCCACGCATGGCCGCCGCGAGCGCCTTGATAAGCGCCGCTTCGTTTTCCGGGTCAGCAAACGCCGTCGCCTCATCGAGCACCAGGATGGGGCGATCCTGCAAAAGCGCCCGGGCGATAGTAATGCGCTGCCGCTGGCCGCCGGAGAGAAATACCCCACGTTCCCCGACTCGAGTGTTGTAACCTTCTGGCAGAGCGCTAATAAAATCATGGGCCTGCGCCACTCTGGCCGCCGCTATAACCGCCTCCAGCGGCGTATCCGGCGCGCCCAGACGAATGTTATTGGCTATCGTGTCGGCAAAAAGGAAGTTGTCCTGAAACACAAACGAGAGTTGCTTCATCAGGGTGTCCGTCTGCATATCACGCAGATCCACGCCGCCAATACGGATATGGCCTTTGTCCGGGTCGGCGTAACGCAGCAGCAAGCGCGCCACGGTGCTTTTTCCGGCGCCGCTTGGCCCGACCAGCGCCACAATTTGCCCGGCAGGCACATGAAAGCTCACCTCCTGCAACGCGGCGCCAGTACGCGCTTGCGGATAATGAAAGCTCACCTGCTCAAAGGTAATGCTCGCCTCTTGCGGCTGCTGGTCAGACTGCGGCAGCGATAACTCCGGCATCGCGAGAACCTGATAAATACGCTGAATGCTTAAACGCGTTTGCGCGACCAGGTTATTGAGCATCATCATTGGCATTACGGCTTCGGCCATTCCGCTGCCCAGCAGTAAAACGGCCACCCACGCGATAAAATCGAAACTGCCATAGTGCAACAGGCCGTATCCCGACCAGATCAGGACAAACAGGGTCGGGAGAGGATTCAGAATCGAGAAGGAAAAACGCGCTGAAAAACCGGCTTTGCGATACCAGGTTTTGAGCACATCGACCCACTCTTCAAGGGCGCGTTGATAGCGCAAAAAACTGGTGCTGCCGCTATCAAACGTTCTCACCACGGGCATGGCCTGCACGAACTCAATAACCGCCGCGCTAACCTGCTCGCGCGCCTTATGATAACGCTGAGCCATATTTTCCGAACGCTGGCGGGCGAGCACGAGAACAACCGATCCAAACGCCAGTACCCCCAGCGTCGCGATTGCCAGCCGCCAGTCCAGCCAGAACAAGATAACGATTGTCGCCAGCGGCATGATGATCGCGCGGGCATAGAGCGGCGTGCTGTCGGCCACAAAAATATGTAACGACTTCACGTCATCCAGCATCACTTTCGCCACTGACCCGCTGCCCATTTGCTGTAACACGCCAGGCGGAAGCTGCAATGCTTTACGGGCTAACCTGCTGCGCAGAATGTTCTCCAGATGAAAAGCCGCGTAATGAGAGGTGTTGAACGCCTGTAAGCGCAGAACAAAAGTTAAGACCACGCAGCCGATCACGCCGCCCAGCGGCCAGGCCGGAATAGCGTCAGGCGTCGCGCGAATGTCACGCAGGCTCCACGCCAGAAAAAGGAGCGCCCCCAGGCTGGTTAATGCCGCCAGCCCCGCCAGCGCCATAGCTAAAATAACCTTCCTGCGAACCGGTGTAATCACCTGCCAGAGAGGAAATCGGGACAGCGATTCAGTATTGGATGATTGAGATGACATGGGAGTAACTGAATTTCCTGATGAATTTTTACGGACGCCAAAAACGACAATTCAGGGTGGCGTTCTGAGAATTAATGTGAATAATAACCATTATCAATAACTCATCTACCCCATTCGGTTCTATTTATACCCGCATTGGTCTAAGCCACAGGGAGATAACCAGGTCATGACGGAGTCACCGCAAACGCAATCTGAAATCTCTATTCACCAGTTGGTGGTCGGGAAACCTGCAAACGATGGCAATATTCCTGCTCAGTGTGAACTGCTGCGCTGTTCGTTGCAGGAAGGTATGGATATTTTGCTCTGGAGGGGCCATTTTGCGCGGCCAGAGACGTTGCAGCTACACGACGATCTGGGCAGGATTAACTTCTCGTGCATCCTGGAAGGCACATCGCGCTTTGCGATTCAGGGACTCCGGCGCCACACCGACTGGGAGCTTGCGCGCAATCGCCATTACATTACCCATACGCCAGACTGTCGCGGCAGCGCCTCCTATTGTGGCCGATTCGAGAGCATTACCCTCTCCTTCAGCCCTGAAACCCTCGCGCTGTGGGTGCCGGATATTAGCGCGGTCATTAAGAATAATATCGACTCCCACTGCTGTTGCCAGCAGCAGCGTTGTAATGCTGAAACCCACTTAACGGCTCAGGCCTTGCGTCACGCGCTGATGCGCATGCACGGCGGCTTCAGTCATGAACAAAAGCCGTCGACGCTATGGTTGCAGGGGCAAAGTCTGGTCATGCTCAGCCTGGTGCTGGATGAACATCGCGAAGACGCCAGTTGCCTCTCCTGCCACTTCAACCCGATGGAACGCCAGAAACTGCTGCGGGCGAAGGATCTGCTGCTGGCTGATCTGACGCAAGCGCCGGGCGTCGCGGAGCTGGCCAGAGAGTCCGGTCTGAGCGTTCTCAAAATTAAGCGAGGCTTCCGCGTTCTGTTCAACAACAGCGTCTATGGCCTGTTTCAGGCTGAACGAATGCAGGAAGCCAGAAGACGCCTGGCCAACGGCAATACCTCCGTCATGACGGTGGCGGCCGATCTGGGCTATGCCAACGCCAGCCATTTCTCTGCCGCCTTCCAGAAACAGTTTGGCGTAACTCCTTCGACCTTTAAACGCGGGATGTAACCGGGGTCGCGCCCCCCCTAAACTCCTCCCTGACAGAGGCCCGGATACCCCATCCGGGCCTCTGTTCTTTCCGTCTGTTACCAACCCGAAACGGGCATAAATAAACCCGTTTCGGGTAGCATCCAATTGTTAATAATTATTATTCTCATATGAGTAATGCTTTTCGGTAAGACGTGCCATCAGGAGGAAGAATGATTTCTGGCGCACCATCTCAGGATTCGCTGTTACCGGACAACCGCCACGCGGCTGATTACCAACAATTACGCGAGCGGCTCATACAGGAACTGAATTTAACGCCGCAGCAGTTACATGAAGAGAGCAACCTGATCCAGGCCGGCCTGGATTCCATAAGATTGATGAGATGGTTACACTGGTTTCGTAAAAATGGCTACCGCCTTACCCTTCGCGAGCTGTATGCCGCCCCCACGCTGGCGGCATGGAACCAGTTAATGCTCAGCCGGTCGCCGGAGAACGCGGAAGAAGAAACGCCGCCCGACGAATCATCCTGGCCGAACATGACCGAAAGTACCCCCTTCCCATTGACGCCAGTACAGCACGCCTACCTGACGGGCCGCATGCCGGGGCAGACGCTTGGCGGCGTGGGTTGCCACCTGTATCAGGAGTTTGAAGGCCATTGTCTGACGGCGTCGCAGCTGGAGCAGGCCATCACGACCTTGCTGCAACGCCACCCAATGCTGCATATCGCCTTTCGCCCCGACGGGCAGCAGGTCTGGCTACCGCAACCTTACTGGAACGGCGTCACCGTTCATGATTTACGCCATAACGACGCTGAAAGCCGCCAGGCCTATCTGGACGCACTGCGCCAGCGCCTGAGCCACCGTCTTTTACGCGTGGAAATCGGCGAAACGTTTGATTTTCAGCTGACGCTCTTGCCGGACAATCGCCACCGCCTCCATGTCAATATTGACTGCTGATTATGGATGCCTCCAGCTTTACGCTTTTCTTCGATGAGCTTAACGCCCTGCTGGCCGGAGAATCGCTGCCGGCTATCGACACCCGCTATGATTTCCGCTCGTATTTGCTGCACCAGCAGAAGATCAATCAACCACTGAGAGACGACGCGCGCGCTTACTGGCTGGCGAAAGCATCGACGCTTCCCCCCGCGCCCGTCTTGCCGCTGGCCTGCGAACCCGCCACGCTATGTGAAGTCCGTAATACCCGACGCCGCATGATTGTCCCGGCAACACGCTGGCACGCCTTTAGCAACCGGGCCGGCGAGTATGGCGTGACGCCGACAATGGCACTGGCGACCTGTTTTTCTGCCGTGCTGGCTCGCTGGGGCGGCCTGACGCGTCTGCTGCTTAACATCACCTTATTCGACCGCCAGCCGCTGCACCCGGCGGTTGGCGCGATGCTTGCCGACTTCACCAATATTCTTCTGCTGGATACCGCCTGCGATGGCGATACCGTCAGCAACCTGGCGCGTAAAAACCAGCTCACGTTTACGGAGGACTGGGAGCATCGCCACTGGTCCGGCGTCGAATTACTCCGTGAACTCAAACGCCAGCAGCGCTACCCCCACGGCGCCCCGGTGGTATTTACCAGCAATCTGGGGCGTTCCCTCTACAGCAGCCGCGCAGAATCGCCGTTGGGCGAGCCGGAATGGGGCATCTCGCAAACGCCGCAGGTCTGGATAGATCATCTGGCGTTCGAGCATCACGGCGAGGTCTGGCTACAATGGGACAGCAACGACGCGCTGTTCCCTCCGGCGTTAGTCGAAACATTGTTCGACGCCTACTGCCAGTTGATTAACCAACTCTGCGATGACGAAAGCGCCTGGCAAAAGTCGTTCGCAGATATGATGCCCGCCAGCCAGCGCGCGATACGCGAACGGGTCAACGCCACCGGCGCCCCCATTCCCGAAGGCTTGCTGCATGAAGGCATTTTCCGTATCGCTCTGCAACAGCCGCAGGCGCTGGCGGTAACGGACATGCGTTATCAGTGGAATTATCATGAGCTGACAGACTATGCCCGCCGTTGCGCGGGCAGGTTAATCGAGTGCGGGGTTCAGCCCGGCGATAATGTGGCTATCACGATGTCGAAAGGCGCAGGACAACTTGTTGCGGTTCTGGCCGTCCTGCTGGCCGGGGCGGTTTACGTTCCGGTTTCGCTGGATCAGCCTGCCGCACGGCGCGAGAAAATCTACGCTGACGCCAGCGTCCGGCTGGTGCTCATTTGTCAGCACGACGCCAGCGCCGGGTCAGACGATATTCCCGTCCTTGCCTGGCAGCAGGCCATTGAGGCGGAGCCGATCGCCAACCCGGTAGTACGCGCCCCCACGCAACCGGCCTACATTATCTACACCTCCGGCTCTACCGGTACGCCGAAAGGGGTAGTCATTTCTCACCGGGGAGCGCTTAACACCTGTTGCGATATCAATACCCGCTATCAGGTTGGCCCGCATGACAGGGTGCTGGCCCTCTCCGCCCTACATTTTGATTTATCGGTTTACGACATTTTTGGCGTACTGCGCGCGGGCGGCGCGCTGGTGATGGTGATGGAAAATCAACGGCGCGATCCTCACGCATGGTGTGAGCTGATCCAGCGCCATCAGGTCACGCTCTGGAACAGCGTCCCGGCGCTGTTCGATATGCTGCTGACCTGGTGTGAAGGTTTCGCCGACGCCACGCCGGAAAACCTGCGCGCAGTGATGCTTTCCGGCGACTGGATCGGGCTTGACCTCCCCGCCCGTTATCGGGCCTTCCGGCCACAAGGACAATTTATCGCGATGGGCGGTGCCACCGAGGCGTCTATCTGGTCTAACGCCTGCGAAATTCACGACGTCCCCGCCCACTGGCGCTCCATCCCTTACGGTTTTCCGCTAACCAACCAACGCTACCGGGTGGTGGATGAACAGGGCCGGGACTGCCCTGACTGGGTGCCGGGTGAATTATGGATTGGCGGCATTGGGGTCGCGGAAGGCTATTTCAACGATCCCCTGCGTAGCGAGCAGCAATTTTTGACGCTCCCGGACGAGCGCTGGTATCGCACCGGCGATCTCGGCTGCTACTGGCCAGATGGCACAATCGAGTTCCTCGGTCGTCGCGACAAGCAGGTCAAAGTCGGAGGATATCGCATCGAGCTGGGCGAAATCGAAAGCGCGCTCAGCCAGCTGGCGGGGGTGAAACAAGCAACCGTTCTGGCGATCGGCGAAAAAGAAAAAACGCTGGCGGCATACGTTGTTCCTCAGGGCGAGGCTTTTTGCGTTACCGATCATCGGAACCCGGCACTGCCGCAGGCGTGGCACACGCTTGCGGGAACGTTGCCCTGTTGCGCCATCTCGCCAGAGATCTCCGCAGAACAGGTAGCCGATTTCCTTCAGCATCGCCTGCTAAAACTGAAGCCGGGTCACACCGCTGGCGCCGATCCTCTCCCCCTGATGAACTCACTCGCTATCCAGCCGCGCTGGCAGGCCGTGGTGGAACGCTGGTTAGCATTTCTGGTGACACAACGGCGACTGAAGCCCGCTGCTGAAGGTTATCAGGTCTGCGCTGGTGAAGAACGCGAGGATGAGCACCCGCACTTCAGCGGACATGATTTAACGTTATCGCAAATTCTTCGCGGTGCCCGTAACGAACTGTCGTTACTGAACGACGCGCAGTGGTCGCCGGAAAGCCTGGCCTTTAACCATCCGGCCAGCGCCCCGTATATTCAGGAACTGGCGACAATTTGCCAACAGCTTGCACAGCGCTTACAGCGCCCGGTGCGCCTGCTTGAGGTGGGAACCCGCACTGGCCGCGCCGCAGAATCGCTGTTAGCACAGCTCAACGCCGGACAGATTGAGTATGTCGGGCTTGAGCAGAGCCAGGAGATGCTGCTGAGCGCCCGGCAGAGGCTCGCCCCCTG
>OKXD01000332.1_pt1 | contig 12379 bp, 10 predicted proteins | sample 1607661 | NCBI WGS metagenome assembly OKXD01 (sample SAMN02674607, study PRJEB24791) | human gut metagenome, SKBSTL069 | isolation source: stool | host: Homo sapiens | place: USA | reverse complement strand
TTCACCCCCATGCGGGAGGATTTTGTCTGAGAGGCTGCCCCGCCGGGCCTGTTGCCGGGCATAAAAACACCCTTTCTTTGCCTTGACCGGCAGGGGAAGGGTGTTTTTGCATTTCCGGCCCGGCGAAAAGTAAACAAATAAAATAGCAAAATTTTGTAGATTATTGCTATTGAAAAATGTATAGGGGGGGGGGTAAAATGGTGAAAAGACCTGTGCCGAGTTGGTGCAGAAAGCGGGAACGACACCCCGGGATGCCCGCCATGCGGAGGCGAACGAGGTATCCTTTTTGCTGCGGGACAGGCTTTGAATGTACAACAGGGAGGATTTTGTATGCAGCGAAAAGATTTAGCTCTGCGGGTGCTGTCTACGGCAGCCATCATGTCGATTGTTACGTCCATTGCAGCCCCGGCCTTTGCGGGTACTTACTATATCGGCAAAGGCAGCATTGACGTAGTAACGAGTACGGACGGCAATGTACATGTGATTCAGAACAGAATCGCCTACATAGATAGGGACAACGAGATCGTGATCAAGGACGGCACCAGCGAAGCGGATACCACCCTGAAGGATGCTAACCGTGCTGCGGCGACCCCTGCGGCAGACCCTGCCGCCACCCACGCCACGCAGGAGCTGGAAGCAGCCGGGTCTGCGGACGCTGCCGGGGAGAGCCAGCCTGACCCGGACGCAGCCTTTACCCTGAGCGAGGAAGAGGAGGACTCTGCCCAGACCCAGGAGGGCGAGGACACCACCAAGAAGGAGGAAGACCCCCCAAAAGAGCCCTCCACAGAGAACCCCACGGAGAATCCCAAGAAGGATGTGGTGTACGAGTACGATCCGGTAGACCCGGAGCCGGAGCAGCAGGCCACCAAGCCCACTCTCAGCACCCCGGAAGAGCCTGAGGCAACGGCCCCGGAGGCCACTCAGGCCAACGCCCCTGCGGCGGCTCCCACCACCCCCACTGCCCCTGCGGCTGATCCTCCGGCAGAGGGCAGCGTCAAAAACCCCACCACGAATGTCATCAAGGTCATCAATAACTGGGTGGATGGAGCGGCCAAGGAGCTCAAGATCCGGCTCAGTAATGTGAATATTAAGGTGTCGAATAGGGAATATGAAGCTGCTATGGACATTTCCGGCGGCGGAAAGACAAAAATTGAGCTGGATGGCCAGAATCGTCTGGATAATTCGCAGGCTCAGGCCAATGCAGGACTGCGCAAGCAGGGAGAGGGAACGCTGATCATCACAGACGAGACCGATGACAACGGAAACAAGATCACCGCCCCCAAATCAGGTACCTCCGGCAGCCTGACTGCAAAAGGTGCAACTTCAAACGGTTCGGCAGGCATCGGGGGAAAAATAGGCGAAAGCACAAAAAACATCACCATCGAGGGCTATGCAACCGTTGACGCAACAGGCGGCAGTCAGGGTGCAGGTATCGGCGGCGGCGGCGGAACCGCCGGTCATGTTTCCGGAGATGCAGAAAACATCATCATCCGGGGGCATTCCAAGGTGACGGCAACCGCCGGAGATGGTGCTGCCATTGGCGGCGGCAGTGCTAATGGGTCGGGCAATGACTATGTTGGCGGCTCGGCAAAGGGCATCGTGATCCGTGACTATGCAACGGTCGTTGCAAAGAACAATGGCTATGGAGCCGCCATCGGCGCTGCCGGAGGCAGTGGAAATCACACCGAGGCCGTGGTGACCATTGGCACGCCCGGGGCTACCGCAGCGAAGGAAAATGTCCATGTCACGGCAACCGGGTCCAACGGCTCTGCCATTGGCAATGGCAGGGTAAAAACCGAGGTCACCATTCAGGGCAATGCGACCGTCCACACGGCAAGCAGCAAAAGTCCCATTGCGATCGGAAGTTACTATGGAAATGTGGAGGTCAATATAAAGGACAATGCCTCCATCGATACAGCTACGGGAGCAGGAGCCTCCGGTATCGGCGGCGGAGACTTCTTCGTCCATCCGGAGAAATCAGTTGTGGTGACCATTAATGGCGGAGAGAACGGAAAAATTGAGATCGGCAAGAACAGTGCAATAACCGGAAAGTTCGGCGCAATTTCCGCTACTGAGGTCAACATCAGCAACAATGTGCTGCTTAAAATGAAACAATGGGCATCGACGAATGGTCAGTATATCAGTGTGAACGGTGCCGAGGCTGCGGTAGGCACAAGAAGTAACCCCACAGCAGGCGGCCTTGTAAATACCATTGGCAATAATACGCAGCTGTGGTATACCGACTTCAATGGTGTACTGCAGAAGATCGTGCATAGCAAGAACCTCTGCACCAAACATGAGACCAACCACAAGGATGCCAACTGCACGGAAAATGGCTGGGTGAAGTACGAATGCACCTTTGAGAAAAATAACAACGCTGTCGACCCGGAGCATAAAGACCAGTGGACGGAGAATACAGATATTGACCCCAATGCACATAACTATGTAAAGACCACGGTGCCCCCCACCTGTGGCGCACAGGGCTACGATGAGTACACCTGCACCCATGATTCCAGCCATACCTATAAGGATAACTACACCCCCGCCACCGGTCTCCACACCTACGGCGAGTGGACAGTAAAAACCCCCGCTACCTGTGAGGGCGAAGGTGAAGAACACCGTACTTGCTCTATGTGCCATAAGGAAGAGACGCGCAAAACTGCCGCTCTTGGCCATCAGTGGAAAGAAGTCTCCCGCACGGGCAACTGCGGCGTAGCGGGTGAGATTCACTACGTCTGCGAGCACGATTCCAGCCATACCAAGACAGAACCCGTTGCCCCCACCGGCAACCACCAGTTCAACGCTTGGCATCAGACCAAGGCTCCCACTTGCATGGAAGATGGCGAGGAACAGCACGAGTGCGAGGTCTGCGGCAAACCCGAGACCCGCAAGGTGGATAAACTCGACCATGTGGAAGAGCTTCGTGGTGCCAAAGAGCCTACTTGCACCGAGCCGGGTTATACCGGGGATAAGTGGTGCACCCGTGGCGACCACCTGCTGGAAAAGGGAAGCGTCATCCCCGCCACCGGCCACCACTGGAAGGACAACGGCGACGGCACCTACACCTGCCCCGACTGCGGTGCCACCGAGGGCCAGCCCTTCAACACCAACAGCGCCCTTGAGCTGCGGGTGGTGGACGCTGAGGGCATGGACCAGCCCTTTACTGTGAGCCAGAACGGCACCCTGCGCACCTACACCGGTGCCTACGACACGGCTACCCTTACCGGCGACCTGAACACCCTGCGCTACCTGCAGGAGCACGGCGCACAGACCATCCAGTTCGTCACCAATAGCCAGACCAGCAGCTTTGCCATCAACGACCTGCTGGCACAGGGCAGCGGCAGTGAGGTGTTCTACCTCACCCACCGTGGGGCCGAAGAGCCCACCCTGCTGCTGGTGGAGGCAGACCACAGCGAACTGGTGAAAGACTAACCATCCCCGGCGGCGGGGCTTCCGCATGACCCCGCCCCCCTCCATATTGCAAGACCCCCGGCACCTTCCGCAGGGTGCCGGGGGTCTCTTTGCGCCGCAGGGCAAAAAAGGCCCCGGCCTGCCCGGTGGGGGCGAGGCCGGAGCCTTTGCTCATGCTTTGGGGGGTGCTGCCAGACGATCTCAGGCGGCAGTGGAAGAAGCGACCTCAGAGGAAGCAGCCTCAGAAGATGCAGCCTCGCTGGAGACCTCAGAAGCAGCCTCAGAAGATGCAGCCTCGCTTGCAGCCTCGGAGGAAGCGCTGTTCTCCTCAGCGACAGCGGAGGTGGAAGCAGCCTCAGACTGAGCGGCAGCAGAAGCAGCCTCAGAGGTGGAAGCGGCGGTAGAAGAAGAGCTGCCGCAGGCAGTCATGCTGACAGCCAGGACCAGAGCAGCAACGGTAACAGCAACATTCTTGAGTTTCATATGGAAAATCTCCTCATATTTGAAAATAGTTTCGCGGGAGGGCCGTACAGGCAAGACCCTTCTGCAAAAAGATATTCTAGTCCGTTTTCGAAAAAAATCAAGCCCTTTTTTGGCAAAGATTCTATTTGCCAGAGAGATTCTACACTTTTGTTATAACTTTTCGATAAAAGTCAAAGATTTTTGACGTCCAAAAATGAAACACTCCGGGCTTTTCCGGAAGAGGAAAGCATGGTATAATAGCTTCATGATAAAGGCTGGAAAACGACAGTGAGGTAGAAGGTCATGGACATCAGAAAAGTTGCAGTTCTGGGAGCCGGTGCGGTCGGCTCCTATGTCATCTGGGGGTTTTCGGCCCGCAGGGACATTGAGCTTGGCGTGGTGGCCGATGGCCCGCGCGGCGAGCGCCTGAAGAAGGATGGCTGTGCCATCAACGGCAAAGTCTACCGTCCGGCAGTCTGGACGCCCGGGCAGGCCCATGACGCCGACCTTCTCATCGTCTGCCTGAAATACGGTGCGCTGCCCGGCGCACTGGACAGCATCAAAGCCGTCACCGGCCCCCATACCACCATCATGAGCCTGATGAACGGCGTGGACAGCGAGGACATCATCGCCTCTGCCGTGGGTGGGGAGCATCTGCTTTACTCCCTCATCAAAGTGGCGTCCCACAAGGAGGCGGACGGCGTCCATTTTGACCCGGCGACCACCGTTGGCATCATCTTCGGGGAGAAGGAGCCGCCCTGCGGCAGCCCCCGCGTCAAGGCCGTGGAGGCCCTGTTCGGCGGCACAGAGCTGCACTTCCGGGCCACCGACTGCATCCGGGAAGAGATGTGGAGCAAGTTCCGCCTCAACGTCTGCAACAACCTGCCCCAGGCCATCCTCGGCGCAGGCGTAGGCTGCTACCGTGACAGCGTCCATATAAAAGCCATCAGCGACGGCCTCCGCCGTGAGCTGGAAGCCATTGCCGCAGCCAAAGGCATCGATATGCAGAAGGTGGATGCCGTGTCCGGCAAGGGCTGCGCCGTCAAACCCTCGGCCCGCTACTCGACGCTGCAAGACCTCGACGCCGGACGCCATACCGAAATCGATATGTTCTCGGGTGCGCTCATCCGGATGGGCAAAGAGCTGGGCATCCCGACGCCCTACAATGAGTTTGCTTATCACATGATAAAAGCGCTGGAAGAAAAGAACGACGGTAAGTTTGATTATGCCGGCCCGAATCAGGAAATGACATGGGCAAGATAACGGAGGGAATACCGATGAATATTACGGTCTATCTGGGGGCCAATGAGGGCAGCGACCCGGCCCTGAAACAGGCGGTGGAGGAACTGGGCCGCTGGATTGGCGAGAGCGGGAACGCGCTGGTCTACGGCGGCTCCCGCAGCGGCCTGATGGGCCGCCTGGCCCACAGCGTCCTGACGGCGGGGGGCGAAGTGACCGGCGTCGAACCCCAGTTCTTCATCGACTCTGAGGTGCAGTATGACGGCCTGACCAGGCTCATCGTCACCCAGGACATGACCGAGCGCAAGACCAGGATGATCGAGCTGGGCGACGCCTTTATCGCGTTCCCCGGCGGCACCGGCACGCTGGAAGAGATCACGGAGGTGATGTCCAAGGTCTCGCTGGGCCATCTGGACGCGCCCTGCATCCTCTACGACCTCGACGGCTACTACGCCGGCCTGAAAGCTCTGCTGGCCCACATGGTCGAGATGGGGCTGTCCAGCCCCGAGCGGCAGAGCGGCATTTATTTTGTAAAGAATCTGGACGAGATAAAGAGCATCCTGAAACGGGCATAAGAAAAGCGCTGGAAGCGGTGTAAAGGCTTCCAGCGCTTTTTATTATCTGCTTACATGGAGATGACGCCCAGCGCGTTTGCCACCGAGCTGATGAGGATGATGGCCGCGAAGATGGGGCAGAGGTACTTTATCATAAAGTTGAAGATGCGCTTGCGGCGGAAGGGCTTGCCTTCCAGCGTGACCTCTTCCTCGATTTTCTCCACACCGATGACCCGGGACACCAGCAGGCAGGTGGTGATGGCTGCAATGGGCATCATGACGGAGTTGGTGAGGAAATCGAAGAAGTCGAGGAACTGCATCCCAAAGACCGTGAACCGGGCCAGAGGGCCGTAGCCCAGAGCCGACAGACTGCCCAGCACCAGCATGATGATGCCGATGAGGACGGTGGCCTGCTTACGGTTCCAGCCCAGCTCGTCCTCGAAGGTGGAGACGGCGCTTTCCGTCAGGGCGATGGAGCTGGTGACGGCGGCGAAAAGCACCAGCGTAAAGAAGAGGATGCCCACCACGGTGCCGAGGCCCATGCTCTCAAAGACCTTCGGGATGGTGATGAACATGAGGGCCGGGCCGGCCTGCAGGGTGTCCGGGTCGCCGCCCGAGAAGGAGAAGACCGCCGGAATGATCATCAGGCCCGCCATGATGGCAATGGCCGTGTCGAAGATCTCCACATTCTCGGTGGACTCCTCGATGGAGACATCCTTCTTCATGTAGGAGCCGAAGGTGACGAGGATGCCCATTGCGATGGAGAGGGAGTAGAACATCTGCCCCATGGCGGTCACGACGGTCATCCAGGAGAAGTTGGAGAGATTCGGCACGAGGAAATACTTTACGCCCTCCAGCGCACCCGGGCGGGTGACGGAGTAGCCCGCGATGATGACGGACAGCACCACGAGGATGGGCATCATCACCTTGGAGACCCGCTCCACGCCGTTGCGCACGCCTGCAAAGATGATGGCGAGGGTAAAGATGGTAAAGATGACAAAGCAGATCTCCGCCGAAGCGCCGCTGGAAATGAAGGCCGAAAAGTAGCCGTCTGTGGCCAGCTCACTGCCGTGGCCGCTGACGTAGTCGGCCAGATACCGGATGACCCAGCCGCCGATGACCGAGTAATAAGGCACGATAAGGATGGGGATGATGGCGTTTATCCAGCCGCCGAAGGAGCGCTCGCCCTTGCGGACGGCGGCGAATGCGCCCACCGGGCTTTTCCTGGTCATCCGGCCCAGCGCCGTCTCGGCCACGATCATGGTGTAGCCGAAGGTGAAGGCGAGGATGATGTAGATGAGCAGGAAAATGCCGCCGCCGTACTTTGCTGCGAGATAGGGGAAACGCCAGATATTGCCGAGGCCTACCGAAGCGCCTGCCGCCGAGAGGACAAAGCCGATCTTGCCCGAAAAGGCGCTTCGCTTGTGTTGATTTTGGTTCATTAGGTTCTCCTCTTTTCACAAATTTGAATAAGTCCAGTGTAACACTGCCACAGGTGGGATTCAACAGGTTTTCCGATAAAAACCGCGAAATGCATCGAAAGAATCGAACGGCAGCATTAAAAAATAAGCACAGAGGCCCAGAGACCTCTGCGCTTGAAGATACAGATTCAGTCCACTACCGGTACATCCAGCCCGAATTCCAGCGGGCGGAAACGGGGGCAGACGTTCTCCGTGATGCAGATGACCGACGCGGCCAGGCGGCTGCCGATCTCACAGGACTGGGCCAGATTCTTGCCGTAGGTCAGGCCGATGACCGTACCGGCAAAGAAGGCGTCGCCTGCGCCGGTGGTGTCGATGACGTCCACCTTCTTGGCGGGTACGACGCCGCACTCGCCGGTGTGCTTGGCGTACACGGCACCCTGACCGCCCATGGTCACCACCATGCTGGTCATGTTGGCGCTGTGGACGTTCCGGGCCAGTACCTGAGCCATCTGGCTGGGGGTGAGATGCTCGTAGTCGTCCGAGAAGAGCAGACCGGCCTCCTGCTGGTTGCAGACGAAGCAGTCGATCTGCTGCAGATAGTCGCGGCGCTCCATGGCGATGCTCATATTGGAGACTGCGGCAAAGACCTTTTTGTTGTATTTCCTGGCATAGCGGAGCACCTGCTTGACCGTGTCTTTCTCCAGGTCCAGCTCGATGGCGATGGCGTCGCAGTCCTTGAAGATCTCGTCGCCCTTCTCCTCCAGCAGGGTGGTCAGCGGGGTGGTGTCAGGGCGCTTGGAGATGGCGGCGTGGACGTCGCCGTCGTTGTCAAAGATGGCCAGCCATGTCCCCATGCCATCGGGGACCTTCTGGATGTACCTGGTGTTGACCTTGTGGTTGTCCAGCTTGTCGATGACGTCCTGTCCCATGCCGGTGTCGTCCACCAGACCCACGAAGGTGGGGCGCAGCTCCACATTGGCGATGTCCTCCGCCACGTTCCGGCTCACACCGCCATGCACCTGTTCAATGCGGCCGGCGTTCCGTCCGCCGGGGATGTAGGTGGAGAGGGGATAGCCCTTGATGTCCACGAAAACTGCGCCGATGACTACGATTCCCATATTTGAAATTCCTTTCCTGAATAAGAACTCTCTTTGACTTCTATCCTATTTACGCTTCTTCTGCCTTTTGCGCCCGAATATCGTCGCCCATAAAGAGGAAGGGGACAAAAGAGGAGAGGCGGCTGGAGATTTTTTCGGTGTAGAGCTTTTCCAGCAGAGCGCCGTCGGTGATGTTGGTGGTGACGATGGTGGGCAGCTTCGCGCCCAGACGGTTGTTCAGCAGGCTGTAAAGGGTGCTGATGAGGAAGCTGGAGTTGAACTCGGAACCCAGATCGTCGAGGATGAGCAGGTCGGCCCCGGCGGCGGTGCGCAGGAGCATCTCTTCCTCCCCGGCGGGGTCGGAGCCGAAGTGCAGGGCCTCGAGCTTCGAGAAGAAGTCGGGGCTGGACACATAGATGACGTCGAAGCCTTTTTCCAGCACCTCTCCGGCAATGGCCAGAGCGGCATGGGTCTTGCCCAGACCGGCGTTGCCGAGGAGCATCAGACTCTCGCTGGTGGTATCGAATTCGTCGGCGTAGCCGCGCAGGTCGTCCAGAAGGGTGGACATATAACTCCGCACCGGCTCGCCGAGGGAGGCGTCCATCCGGGCGGGGTAGTAGCGCAGCTCCATGGTATCGAAGCTGGAAATGGAGAGGCTGGACAGAGCCTCGATCTCCGACCGGCGGAGCTGCTGCATCACCTTGTGGACGCAGCTGCAGGTGCGTCCGTCCACAATGCCGGTGTCTTCGCAGAGCCTGCAGGTGAAGTGCGGCTCCAGTGCGTCGGCGGGACGGCCGCTGGAGGCCAGCAGGTCGGCCAGCTTTTTGCGGGCATCGGTGAGGGCCGCAGCAGCATCGGTGCGGTCCTTGCCCGCCGCCCCGGCCAGTGCGCAGCGGATGCCCCGCACCCGCACCTCTTCTTCGGCGTGGCGCAGCCCGGGGACAGCGGCCTCGGCCTCAGCGCGGGCGTCCTCTGCTTTGGCCCGTGCGGTCTGACGACGGCGGGCGACGGTGCGCAGGGCTTCCTGATACAGTTCGTTTTTGGTACGCATAGTGTCTCCTTATGCCGGGGGTCACTCGGACTTTTTCTTGAGGGTGCGGCGGCGGGCAGCGTTCTTGAGAAAGTCGTTGCCGCTGGGGGTCTCGCGGTCTACCCGGATGTTCCGGCTGGCTCCGGCAGCGGCCACCGGAGTGCGCACATCGTGGATATTGCGCAGGCCCTTGGCGTTCCAGGTCTTGAGGATGCTGTTCCAGTACCACAGGTCGCGCTTCGGCCCGGCCTGCACAGCGGCCTCCTGCACCATGGCATCGTCGTAGCCGTAGACCTCATACCACCGGGCGATGGCTTTCCGCCCGCCGAGGGTGAGCTCGCTGTCCGGGATGCCCAGCAGGGAAGCAACATACTGTTCCCGGGTCTGGCGGAGGGCCAGCAGCTTGAGGTGGGCGTCGGCCTGTTCGCCGGTCTCCACGCCCTCGGCCCGCCAGACTTTCAGCTCGTGGAGGACGGCGGCCATCGTCCGCTTGCCCCGGCTGGCCACATAGGCCACGCAGAGCATGACGGTCTCGGGGGCAAAACCCTCCTGTACGTAGAGGTTGACCAGCTTTTCCATCTCGCTGTGGGTCAGCGGGCGGGCAAAGCCGGTCTGAGCGCAGTCGATGAGGCTCGAGATCATGGGGTCGGTGCGGCTTGCGGCGGCGATCTCCGCCCAGGTCATGGGGGCAGGAGCAGAGGGCTCTGCTCCCGGCGCGGCGTTCTCGTCGTAGCGCTCGAGAAGCCCCGCACCGGCCCAGAAGGAGAGGGCGCTTTCGGCAGAGATGCGGCTGCGCAGTTTAAGGTCGGCACAAATTTTTTCGGGGTCAGTGACGCCGGTGGCCAGCACATACAGCGCTACCCGGACGTTGTATTCCTCGGCGATGCCCAGCTTGGAAAAGATGAGCTGCGGCACCGGGATGGTGTCGCCCTTGAGCTCTTTGAGACGGTATATCATTTGCTTTCCCCGCTTTCTGCGTCCTCGTCCTTCGGCGGCGGTGACCAGGGCTCACAGTCCAGAATGGAGGGCCGCTGCTTCCAGAGCGCCAGGTCAGTGCTGTAGGCAGAGGACAGATACTCTGCCGCTGCGGCCCGGCCCTCGTCCGTCAGCGGAAAGACCATCTGTCGGCGCAGGGCGGGGTCGGTGCGGTCCAGCGCCCAGGGGTCGGGCCAGATGTCCACCGTGAGGATGGCTTCCTCTTTCTGTGCGCCCTCGCCGCCGTCCGGGTCAGGCACGCTGCGCTTGCCGGGCGAGAGCAGATAGCGCATCCCGTCCTCGCTGCCGCTGTATTGATTGTTGCACTTGAAATAGTGCAGAAGGGGTACAAAAATCATGACGTCCCTCTCAGTTTTAGACTTGCTGAAATGATAAAAGCGCCAATTCTTGACGAATCAGCGCTCTTTTTGTGGAGCAGGATACGGGACTCGAACCCGCCGCCTACTGCTTGGGAAGCAGTCGCTCTACCGGATGAGCTAACCCTGCGTTTACTCATTTATTGTAGCAAAGGACACGGGTTTTGTCAACCGCTTTTTGGCTCGATTTTGGTCGGAACCAGAAACTCCTCTGTCGGCAGCGTAGAAGATCAAATTTTACTTTATAGCAATTCAACTTTTTAATGCAACAGCGTTGAATTGCATATCGCAAAGATGCCGTTTCGATAGGCACTATTTTTGAAAATTGCGATAAACAAAAAAGACCACCGTTCTGCCCGCAGGAAATAAGGGCAGGACGGTGGTCTTTTGAACGGACTGTGAATTACAGCTCAGCCAGAGCGCGCTTGAGGTTCTGTGCGATCTGGTCAGGGCAGCTGGTGGGGCGGGGGCCGCAGGTGGTGCCTTCCATGCGGGCGATGGCGTCCTCAGCCTTCATGCCCTTGAGCAGGCGGCTGATGCCCTTCAGGTTGCCGTTGCAGCCGCCGATGACCTCGATGGACTCGATGGTGTGGTCATCGTTCAGCACGATGTGGGTCTCCTTGGAGCAGGTACCCTTGTTGGGGTAGCTGAAAGACTTGCTCATATTCAAACTTCCTCTCTTTATATCCGACTGACAGGCGAGCAGACTCGCGCAGTATCTTTATTATATCCTTGTCAGGTGGGGAAGTCAATGTGACCCGGTCACAGAGCGCCGCCCCGGCGCTGGCGGGCCAGTGCCTCGATGCGCGCGATCTGGTCGTCCTCGGTGACGCAGGCACCCACCGGGTGGGGCTTGCCGTGGTTCGCGCCGTGGAAGTCGCTGCCGCCGGTGACGATGAGGTCGTGCTTCTTGCAGAGCTCAGCGCACTCGGTCCTGTCCTCGGGGCTGTTGCGGGGGTGATGCACCTCGATGCCGTCGATGGCCCCTTCGGCCACCAGTTCCCGCAGCAGAGGCATACTCTTGTACACCGTCGGGTGGGCGAACACCACCACGGCTCCGGCGGCCTTTGCCGTGGCCAGCACCTCCCGCACCGGAGGGTAAGTGGGGGAGTGGAGGCATTTGCCCCGCGGCTCCCAGCCGAACAGTTCGTGATAAAGCCCGGTGTAGATGCCGTCGCACAGGCCCAGCTGCTGCAGCGCCTGCATGATGCCGCTCTTGAAGAGGACGCCGCTGTCCTGCGCATATTCCAGCGCCTGCTCGGCGCGGAACTGGGGGTACAGCGCCTCGATCTCCCGGCAGCTCTGCAGAGCGCACTCGTTGCGGCGCTGGCGCATGATGTCGCAGTGCCGGCGCAGGGCAGGGCAGTCCAGGTCGGGCCAGAAGGTCAGCAGGTGGACGCGGTGGCTGCGCTCGAAGTCGTAGCCGGTGAGCTCGGCGGCGGGGATGAGCCGCACGCCGTCCTGCACCGGGTGGTCGTAGGCGTACTGGGCGCTGAGTGTGGTGTCGTGGTCAGAAAGGGCCAGAGCGCTCAGCCCCAGCCGCGCTGCCATCAAGGGCAGGCGGTGGATGGGGACAGAGCCGTCAGAACAGGTGGAATGAGTATGAAGGTCGCCAGCCATAAGTTACTTTCCCTCGATTTTTATAGATTTCTGCGATTAGTGTACCACAAAAATCATCGGGGAACAAGGGAACCTTACACGGCCCTGCCGCCCACCGTGAGCGTGGAAGAACGGATGTGGTGGGTGAGAACGACTTCGGCGTCCTCGCCGCCCATGGCCAGCAGCTCGTCCACCGAGAGGGTGGTGGAGC
>OKXD01000322.1_pt1 | contig 12822 bp, 9 predicted proteins | sample 1607661 | NCBI WGS metagenome assembly OKXD01 (sample SAMN02674607, study PRJEB24791) | human gut metagenome, SKBSTL069 | isolation source: stool | host: Homo sapiens | place: USA | reverse complement strand
GGAGCAGAGCATGGGCAAGGATACCACCATCGGCCACTGGGAGATCGCCGGTGTCGTCAGCCCCAAGCCGCTGCCCACCTTCCCGGACGGCTTCCCGGACAGCCTCATCCACGAGTTCGAGGAAAAGACCGGCCACAAAGTCCTCTGCAACAAGCCCTACTCCGGCACCCAGGTGCTGAAGGACTACGGCGAGCAGGCCATGAAGGAGGATGCCCTCATCGTCTACACCAGCGCCGACAGCGTGTTCCAGGTCGCCGCCAACGAGGAGCTGGTGCCGGTGCATGAGCTGTACCGCTATTGCGAGATCGCCCGCGAGATGCTGAAGGGCGAGTACGGCGTGGGCCGCGTCATCGCCCGCCCCTTCCTCGGCCATACTGCTGATACCTTCTACCGCACCACCAACCGCCACGACCTGAGCCTCAAGCCGCCCCGCAAGACCATGCTGGACCTGCTCAAGGACGCAGGCAGGGATGTCATCGCCGTGGGCAAAATTTTCGACATCTTCGACGGCGAGGGCGTGACGGAAAAGATCAAGACCACCGGCAACACCAACGGCATCGCCTTCACCAAGGCTTTGCAGACCCGCGACTTCGAGGGTCTGGCCTTCGTGAACCTCGTCGATTTCGATATGCTCTACGGCCACCGCCGCGACGTGGCAGGCTACGCCGCCGCCGCCACCGAGTTCGACAAGTTCGTTGCCGACTTCATCCCCGGGATGCGGGATGGCGACATCCTGATGGTCACGGCCGACCACGGCTGTGACCCCTCCTACACCAAGACCACCGACCATACCCGCGAGTATGTGCCGTATCTCATCTGCGGCAAGGGCGTCAAGCCGGGCGTTGACCTCGGCACCAGACTCTGCTTCGGCACCATCGCACAGACCATCTGCGACTATCTGGGCGTGGATGCTTCCACGCTGGATGGCAAGAGCGTGCTGGGCGACATCCTGAAATAAGCATAAACGCAAAGATCCCGCAAGGCAGCTGCCTTGCGGGATTTTTCTGTCTATCAATTATGCTGCGTCATTTTCAGCGCTGGAAGCGTCGCCGCTGCCGGAGCCGAACAGGGCGTCCAGCACGGTGGAAGCGGCCTGATGCAGGGAGGAAGCCGCCTGCTCCACCTGCTCCTGAGTCGGCATACTGAAGGACGGCGACTCGGTGGAGTCTGCCGGGGCTTCTTCGCTGCCGTCTGCAGGGACCTCGGTGGAAGCGCTGGGCTCACCGGAGGCGTCGCCCTCGGCGGGCTGGCTGTCAGCGGGGGCCTCTTCCGCCGGGGCTTCGCTCCCGGCGGGCTCTTCTGCGATCACGCTGTCGGGAGATTCCTCCGGGATGGATGCACCGGCGTTGGGGTCGGCGGTCGGCGTGAAGACATCGGTCTTCTCGGGGGTCTGGCTGGTGCTGGTGAGCTTGTCCTCGCCGCCCAGGACCGCTGCGATGAGGGCCTTGGCCTCGTTGACCGAGTTCTCATCCGGCTTCATGACGTAGAGGCTCTGGCCCTTGGCGGAGTAGCACTTGGTGCTCTTCGCGCCCGAGCCGGTGACGGTGTAGCTCTGGATGTCCCAGTTGGCAAGGTCGCCCAGCTGCATCCGGACCAGCGCAGAGATCTGTTCCTGCGAGAGGCTGGTGACGAAGCAGTCGGCGGCGGCGTCCATCAGCTTGGAGAAGCCCATGAGCAGGGCCGGGGATTTGAGCTTGTTGGCCATCGCGTCGACGACTTTCATCTGGTTGATGCCGCGCTGGATGTCGCCGGTCTTGAAGGCGTGGCGCTCACGGGCAAAAGCCAGAGCGGACTTGCCGTCCAGATGGTTCCAGCCCTCGGCGAAGGTGGTGGGGTCGTAGTAGCCGGGGCTGCCCACCGAGGTGAAGGCCTGGTCGGAGTAGACGTCCACGCCGCCGATGGCGTCGATGATGTTGATGAAGCCCGCAAAATTGATACGGAGGTAGTGCTCCACATCCACGCCGTAGAGGTTGCCCAGCGTGGCCATGCTGGTCTCGACGCCGTAGAGGCCGGCGTGGGTCAGCTTGTCCTTGCTGTCGGTGCCTGCGAGGTCAACATAGTAATCGCGCGGGGTGTTGATGAGGGCCGCCTGCTTGGTGGTGGGGTTGACCACGGCGAGGATGTTCACGTCGCTGCGGGCCTTTTCGGTCAGCTCGCCGCGGTTGTCCACGCCGCTGAGGTAGACGACGAACGGCTCTTTCGTGATCTTATTCGCCTCTGCGCCGGTGAGCAGGCCGGAAGTCATGCTGTCCAGTGCGGTCAGACCCTGCTGCGCCCAGACACAGCCCACGGCCAGCGCGGCGCAGAGCAGGACGGACAGCACCCGGGCCACGACGGCACCGCTGCGGGAGGCGAGGCACTTGCGCACCAGCAGCCAGAGCAGCACCAGAAGCGCGGTGATGATAACGAGGTAGAGCACCGGCAGCATCTGGGTGCGCCAGAGCTGCACCAGCGCGGCAAGGCTCAGGATGGCCTGCAGTACCAGCAAAACCATTCCTCCTTTCGGAAGTTTGTCGTCAGCGGGGGCGGGCTCGCTGGGGTGCGGCGGCTCCCACTGTCTGCGGGGCGGCACCGGAGGCTTCGGCGGATCAGACGGAGGCGTCGGTGCCGGTTTCGGCGGCGCTTTGGGGCGGGGAGGCTCCGGCGAGAAGAAATCGGCGCTGTCTACCTCCACCTCGTCAGGCTCGCTGCGATTGATGCCCCGGTGGATGTGCCGGGGGCCTTCGTCGTTATTCTGGGGATGGATATGCTCGTTTTCGTCAAACATAGGCGTTCACTCCTTTGGATGTGTATGCCGTCATGTGGTGGGGACGATGCTCAGCACAGCCCGGGCGGGCAGGCAGGTGGCCGTCTGGTCTTCCTCGCTGAGCCAGCCGAAGGACTCGCAGATGTGGTCAGGGCAGGGCGAGTCCACAAAGCGGGCCGCGCCGTCCTGGATTTTGATGTGGACGGTGAGGTAGCCGGTGTCCACGTCATAGTCGGCGTCTTTTTCGAGAGGAAAGGTGAGCTTGGTGTTGCTGTCGCCATAAATGAGCTCTGCGCAGAGCGGCGCACCGGTCTGGTTTGCTTTCCGCACCAGCAGCAGCACGGCGGCTGCGGCCAGAATGACAGCAGCAAAGACCAGATCCATCAGCAGTTTTTTGTGTTGTTTCATAAAAAATTATCCTTTGAGCGGGATCTGCTCCAGCTCGGCCAGCCAGAGCGCGGCGGCTGCGTCGCTGGGCATCCGCCAGTCGCCCCGGGGCGAGAGGGTGACGCTGCCCACCTTGGGGCCGTCGGGCAGGCAGCTGCGCTTGAACTGCTGGGCGAAGAACCGCCAGTAGAAGTTGCGCAGCCACTTGTAGAGCACTTCGTCCGGGTACTCGGCCCGGCCTGCGAAGGCCGCTTTCGCCAGCCGGAATATCTTCGACGGGCCGAAGCCGAAGCGGAGAACATAATAAAGGTAGAAGTCGTGCAGCTCATAGGGACCCACGAGGTCTTCCGTCTTCTGAGAGATCTCGCCGTCCTTGGCAGGCAGCAGCTCCGGGGAGACGGGGGTGTCGAGGATGTCCAGCAGCACCCGGCGCAGCTCGGCGGAGGCAGCAATGTCGGCCTCATACTGGACGAGGTGGCGCACCAGCGTCTTGGGGACACCGGCGTTGACGCCGTACATGCTCATGTGGTCGCCGTTGTAGGTGGCCCAGCCCAGCGCCAGCTCGGAGAGATCGCCGGTGCCGACGACGAGGCCGCCGGTGCGGTTGGCAGTATCCATCAGCTCGAGGGTGCGCACACGGGCCTGTCCGTTCTCGAAGGTGACGTCCAGCACGCTCTCGTCCTGGCCGATGTCCTTGAAGTGGCTGTGGACGGTGTTGGCGATGTCGATCTCGGTAAAGCTGACGGCCAGCTCATCGCATAAGATCTCCGCATTGCTGCGGGTGCGGTGGGTGGTGCCGAAGCAGGGCATGGTCACAGCCAGCACATCGCTGGTGGGGCGGCCCAGCTGTTTCATGGCGCGGACGGCCACCAGCAGAGCGAGACAGCTGTCCAGACCGCCCGAGATGCCGATGACCGCCGTCTTGGCGTGGGCATGCTCGAGGCGCTTGGCGAGGCCGTCGGCCTGCATTTTCAAGATCAGCTCACAGCGCTCGGCCCGGCGGCGCTCGTCGTGGGGGATGAAAGGCGTGGGGTCTACCCAGCGGGAGAGCTTCGTCTCGGTGAGGGCAAGGTCGAGATCGACGGTCAGATACCCCTCAGCGCTGGGCTCGAAGCTGGTGTTGCGCGTCCGCTCCGACTCCATCCGCTGGCAGTCCAGCTCCGTCTCAGCCCAGCCGCCCTCGAAGGGAGATGTCTCGGCGAGGATGGTGCCGTTCTCGGCGATGAGGTCGTGGCCGGCGAAGACCATGTCCTGGGTGCTCTCGCCGTGGCCGGCAGAAGCGTACAGGTAGCCGCAGAGCAGGCGGGCGGACTGGTTCGACACCAGCGCCCGGCGGTACTCGGCCTTGCCGACCGTCTCATCGCTGGCCGAAAGGTTTGCAATGACGGTGGCACCGGCCAGCGCATGGAAGGTGGAGGGGGGCAGAGCGCTCCACAGGTCTTCGCAGATCTCCACGCCCAGAACGAAGCTGGGCATCTGGCGGCAGCGGAAGAGCAGGGATGTACCGAAAGGCACCTCCTGCCCGCAGACTGTTACCGTCTCCACCTCGGTGCTGCCCGGGGTGAACTGGCGCTTTTCGTAAAACTCGCCGTAGTTGGGCAGGTAGGTCTTGGGGACAAGGCCCAGCAGACGCCCGCCGCAGAGGACAGCGGCGCAGTTGTACAGCTTGCCCCGCACCAGCAGCGGCAGGCCCACGAGGGCCACGACATCCAGCTCCCGGCTGGCGTCCAGCACGGTCTGCAGGGCGTCCAGCGCGCCCTGCTGCAACGTGCGCTGCAAGAACAGATCGCCGCAGGTGTAGCCGGTGAGGCAGAACTCGGGGAACACCGCCAGCTTGACGCCGCGGGCCGCAGCGTCCTGTAACTGAGAGACGATTTGGGAAGCGTTATAATTGCAGTCGGCCACCCGCAGTGAGGGCGAGAGGGCAGCTGCTTTCAAAAAACCATCTTTCATCGGAGGATTTCACATCCTGTCTGTTGAATTAAGGCCCCGGCGGAGACGTGCTCTGTGGGGTTTTGTTCAGTATACCACAAACCGGCCCAAACGAAAAGTGACAGTGTGGTTAAAGAAACGAAAAAACGCTGCCTGCACACCGCAGACAGCGCTGAAAACAAAAGATGGAAAACGAGATAGACCGTAAGCCGGGTTCTGTATTAAACGACGATCTGTCTAGACCTGCCATTGCTGACAGGTTCGTGCCGCCTTCGGGACACGCGAGCAGCGCTGTACGTCCCATATAGGCGTTGCTTCCGGTAGGGTTTACAAAGCCGCATAGTCACCCATGCGCTGGTGAGCTCTTACCTCGCCCTTTCATCCTTACCGCATTGCTGCGGCGGTTTCCTTTCTGTTGCACTTTCCCTGAGGTCACCCTCGGCTGCCGTTAGCAGTTACCGTGCTCTGTGAGGCCCGGACTTTCCTCAGAGCGGTCAAAGCCGCCCCGCCGCCGTATGTTCCACTCGTTTTCCGCTCCTCATGATACCATAAAAAAACAAGATTTGCAAGAGAAAGAGAATTTTGCTATACTTATCCTATATATTGCCCGCGCTGGAGGTGGGAAGATGAAGCTTTATTTCAAAGTCCCGCCCGAGGCGGACGGGATGCTGCTGCGCGGTTTTCTGCGCAGGTGCAGCGTCTCCACCGACCTGTCCCGGGCCGTGAAATTCCGGGGCAGCGGCTTTTTTGCCGACGGCGCCCCCGTCCTGGCCAACCGCCGGGTGGAGGCTGGGCAGGTCATCTCCTTTGAACTGCCGCCGGAGGGGGAGGGCGTTGCGCCGCAGGACGACATCCCGGTGGATGTGGTCTACGAGGACGCTTTTGCCCTCGTGGTGGAAAAGCCGCCCCATCTCGCAGTGCATCCTACCCTGAATTACCCGCTGGATACGCTGGCGAACGGCTATGCGGCCTGGGCGCTGCGTCAGGGCAGAAGCCCCGTTTTCCGCCCGGTGAACCGCATCGACAAGGACACCAGCGGCCTCGTGCTGGCGGCCCAGAATGGCTACGCCGCCCCGCTGCTGGCTCAGCGGGTGGAAAAGCTCTACTACGCCGTTGCAGAAGGAGAACTTCCCCTCGGGCCGGGCGTCATCGACGCCCCCATCGGGCGGCAGGGGGAGAGCATCATCGGGCGGTGCGTCACCCCCGATGGCAAACCCAGCCGGACGGAATATACCATATTGAAAGCCGAAAACGGCCTGAGCCTCGCGGCCTGCGTCCCGGTGACGGGCCGGACCCACCAGATACGGGTGCATTTTGCATCCATCGGCCACCCGCTGGCCGGCGATGACCTCTACGGCGGGAGCCGGGCGCGTATCGGGCGGCAGGCGCTCCACTGCGCAAAACAGACGTTCTGGGTGCCGCGCTGCGAGCGGATGCCGGACGGCATCCGCATCGAAGTGCCGGTGGACGAGACGACCCTGAGACCGGTGACGGTGGAAAGCCCGCTGCCGGAGGATATGGCAAAGCTTCTTGTCTGAATTTGTGTATTTCGTGAAAAGTAAGTGAAAGCTAAGCCCAAATTTTGTGTCAATGCTTGTTTCGGCGCTGGCAGGGTGTATAATAAATAGAGTTATTCTTGTCAAAAAAGCTGTCCTTATGCGGCAGCATGTCGATAACAGAGAAAAGAGACAAATCAGAATCTCCTGAAGATACAGGAAGGAGCATCCTTTTTGCTGGAAGATAAAACAACTGAAACGCGGCAGGACGAGCCAGCCGGTGCGCCGCGGCACACCGGCTTCCGCGCAAAGCTGCGCTCGCTTTGGGCGCAGCTCCAGTGCGTCCATCTGCTGCGCCGCCACCGGCGGTATCGCCGCCGCAGACACCGGCTGGACAATGCCGCCCGGAAGCTGCGCTCGTCGAAGCTGGTATTGCGCATTGGCGCAGTGCTCTACGCACTGGGCTTTGGCGCGGAGTATGCTGCCGTGCGGGTGGGACGCGCCGTCAAGTACGCCGCTCTCTGGGCTGCTGGAGGCATCCGCCGCTTTGCAAAGGCTCTGGCGGAGACGGCGTTCCCCGGCGCAGCACAGGTGGCCAAAGACCTGTTTGGCCCCATCGTGCTGTTTGCAAAGGGCACCGTGTCCCTTCTCATCCATGCCCACCGCATCCGCAGGGAGCAGGGCTTCGGTGCAGCATTTGAGGCCAGCGTCCACTACTTCAAAAACGGCGTCCGCCGCAACCTCAGTCTGCTGCCCCGCATGGCGATGTATGCCCTGCCCATCTGCGCACTGGCGCTGGGCGCAGCAGTGTTCCAATATGTCATCCACCAGCCTTATGCACTGGCCGTCCGGGTCAACGGCGAAACCGTGGGCTATGTGGCGAATGAGGACGTCTTCAACACGGCCCGCGAGGACGTGATGGAGCGTATCAGCTACGCCGGCACCGACAAGACCGAGTGGACCATCGAGCCGAGCTACACCCTCGCCATCGCCCACCACATGATGGACGAAAACGAGATGGCAAACGCCATCATCCAGAGCGCTGGCGACCAGATCAGCGAAGGCACGGCTCTTTATCTGGACGGCGAGTTGACGGCGGTGTGCAGCGACGGCAACGCGCTGCGGGATTACCTCGCCGCCATGCTCGACCCCTACGAGGAAGAAGAGAACGGCCCCGATGTAAGCGTGGGCTTCAACAAGCAGGTCACGCTGGAAGACGGCCTCTACTTCAAGGAAGGCTTGCAGGATTTTGAGACCGTCCGGCAGGAGCTGGTGGGCGTGAAGCAGGCCCAGAAGGTCTACACCGTCAAGGCGGGCGACACCCTCTGGTCCATCGCACATAACAATGACCTGACCTTCCGTGAGCTGTGCGCCCTCAACCCGGCGTTCAAGGGTGAGCCGCTGAGCGAGACGTCCAGCATCCTTGAGGGCGACCACCTCGTCATCACCAAAGAAGAGGCTGGCCTTGAGGTGCGCATCACCCGCATCGAGACCCGCGAGGAAGAGATCGCATTCTCCACGGAGACGACAAAATCCAACGAATATACGAAGGGGACCACCAAGGTGCTCCAGGAGGGCGAGAACGGCCTGCGCCGTGTGACCCTCCAGAACGTCTACGACACCAACAATATCCTTGTGGACCAGAGCGTGCTTTCCACCGAGGTCATCAAGGAGCCGGTGAACAAGAAGGTGGTCGAAGGCACCAAGAAGGTGACTTCCAGCACCAAGTACATCACCGGCAGCGGCCAGTTCATCTGGCCTGTGCCGAACTACCGCTACTGCTCGCGCTGGTACGGCGGACGCCACAAAGGCGTGGACATCTGCGCCCCGGCCGGTACGCCCATCTACGCCTCCGCAGGCGGTACCGTCACCAAGGCGGGTTACAACAAGGCCGGTGCAGGTACGGGCTATGGCTACTCGGTCATCATCAGCCACGGCGGCGGATACAGCTCTGTGTATGCACACTGCCTGTCCCTGACCGTCAGCGCGGGCCAGACCGTCAAGCAGGGCCAGCTCATCGGCTATCTGGGCAGCACGGGCCGTTCCACCGGCAACCACTGCCACTTTGAGATACGTCTCAATGGTTCGTACATTCCCCCGCAGAACGTATTCCCGGGGAAGAAATAATTTTATAAAAAGGAGATAATTGTTATGGCTACTCCTCACATCAGCGCCGAAAAGGGCGATTTCGCAAAGACTGTCCTGATGCCGGGCGACCCCCTGCGCGCAAAGTTCATTGCTGACACCTTCCTGAAGGATGTCCGTCAGGTGACGGGCGTCCGCGGAATGCTGGGCTTTACCGGAACCTACGAGGGCCGTCCCATCAGCGTGATGGGCAGCGGCATGGGTATGCCCTCCATCGGCATCTATTCCTACGAGCTATTCAAGTTCTACGACGTGGACAACATCATCCGCATCGGCTCCGCCGGCAGCTACACTGCCGACGCCAAGCTGTTCGACACTGTGCTGGCCACCGGTGCTGTCAGTGAGTCCAACTATGCCCGCGTCCAGAGCGGCAACGACCACGACATCACCTTCCCCAGTGAGGAGCTGAATGACAAGCTGCGCGCCTCCGCCAAGAAGCAGGGCATCAAGCTTATCGAGGGCAACATCCACTCCTCCGACGTTTTCTACCGTCAGCCTTCCGACGCAAAGCCCACCTACTGGGAGCTGCTGCGCGACGAGCGCGGCTGCCTCTGCGTGGAGATGGAGAGCTTTGCTCTGTTCGCCAACGCCGAGGCTCTGGGCAAGAACGCCGCCTGCCTGCTGACCATCTCCGACAGCTTCGTCTCCCCGGAGATCACCACCGCAGAGCAGCGCCAGAAGAGCTTCACCGATATGATGAAGGTCGCACTGGGCGCGGAGTATTGATTTAACCATAATACAAAAAGACTGCTGTCGGCCGACAGCAGTCTTTTTGCTTTTCAGGTATCCGTGTAATGACCGTAACAGGACGCAATGATGATGTTTCCATCCTGCTCCCGGTAGACGATGCGGTGGGTGTCGTCGATACGCCGACTCCACCATCCGCTCAAATCTCCCTTCAAAGGCTCGGGCTTGCCGATGCCCTCATAGGTGTTCCGCTGAATGTCTTTTATGAGGGAGTTGATTCGCTTCAGCAGCTTTTTGTCCCGCGTCTGCCAAAGACAATAATCTTCCCACGCTTCCTCTTCCCACAGCAGCCTCATCAGTCCACCTCGATCAGTTCATGTTCGGTGAGCTTGGCTTTGCTGGTGTCAATATCATGGACGATTTGACGGAGATGGTTGATGTTGCTTTCGGAATAGAAGGGATCGGCGGAGACTTCAAAGGGAATCCGATGCTCGCGCGACACTTTCTTTGCAAAAATCGTGAAGGCTGTCGTCATCGAAAGCCCCATCTCGGCGCAGACCTCCTCCATGCTCCGCTTGAGGTCGGGGTCCATCCGAAAATTCACGTTGACTGCATTTGCCATTCTGATGCGCCTCCTTTGTAATTCTATTATATTCATTTGTAATGATAAATACAAGAAGTTTCATTGCAAAATACTGTGAAATTATCACTGCTTGCACTTCTAAAAAGAATGATTTATACTTGGATCAATAAAAACAGCTTCGTCCCACAGGACGAAGAACGCCATATCTGCAAATTGAAAAAAGGAGAACCGACTATGACAAAACTGACTCTGGAAGAAAAGCAGGAGCTCATCCGGATGGCCCTTGCGGCCAGGGAGAGGGCTTACACGCCTTACAGCGACTTTATGGTGGGCGCTGCCCTGCGCGCCGAGGATGGCCGCATCTTCACCGGCTGCAATGTGGAGAATGCCGCCTTTACCCCTACCAGCTGCGCCGAGCGGACGGCCCTGTTCAAGGCTGTGGCCGAGGGCGTGACCAGGTTCACCGACATCGCCGTGGTGGGTGCGCGCCGGGGCGAAGTCAACAAGCAGATCACCTCGCCCTGCGGCGTCTGCCGTCAGGCACTGTTCGAATTCGGCGGCCCGGAGCTGAATGTCATCATGGCAAAAAGCCCGGACGATTTCATCGAGCGCAGCATGGACGAGCTGCTGCCCTTCGGCTTCGGTCCCTCCAACGTGGCAGGCAACAAGGCCGTGGAAGACTGAACACAGCTGCGTGAAAAAGGCTGGGTGGAGCGGATTTCTCGGGATAAGTGTGATTTTTATACAATTTTGATAAAATAATTGTAAATGTTTTGTAATCGGAAAAGGCTTGCATCTGTCACTTCTTCCCGCTATACTTGAGCCAGTAAATGTGCAAGTGCGCACATTTCGTCAACAAAACGCGATTATATTAAAATAAAAGGAGAGTTTTCATTATGATGATTTCTCGTCGTAACTTCCTGGCAGTGGCTGGCGCCGCTGCTGCTGCCGCTGCTCTGACTGCCTGCGGCGGTTCTTCCTCTTCCACTGCTTCCTCTGCAGCTGCCTCCACCAGCGCAGCCGCTTCCACCGCTGAGGGCGGCGAGAAGATCGTGAAGGTCGCTCTGACCTGCGACACCGGCACCATCGACGATGAGAGCTTCAACCAGGCCTGCTGGACCGCTGTTTCCGGCTACATGGGCGATGACTGCCAGTACTACATCCCCGAGGCTGACGCTTCCGATGAGGACCGCGAGACCATGATCCGTCAGGCTGTCAACGACGGCGCTGATGTCATCGTCTGCGTCGGCTACCTGTATGGCGCTTCCCTGGCATGGGCTGCTGACCAGTACCCCGATGTCAAGTTCATCGCCATCGACGTCACCCAGGGCGACATCGGCACCGACGCCATCCCCGCAAACTGCTACTGCATCACCTTCAAGGAGGAGCAGGCAGGTTATCTGGCTGGCTACGCTGTCGTTAAGGACGGCAAGACCAAGCTGGGCTTCCTCGGCGGCATGGCTGTCCCCGCTGTCATCCGTTACGGCTACGGCTATGTGCAGGGCGCTGACGCTGCTGCTCAGGAGTTGGGCACCAACATCGACATCAACTACTTCTACGGCGGCCAGTTCTACGGCGATGCAAACATCACCTCCCGTATGGAGGGCTGGTACTCCAACGGCACCCAGGTCGTCTTCGCCTGCGGCGGCGGCATCTACACCTCCGCTGTTGAGGCTGCTCTGAAGAGCAACGGCTATGTTGTCGGCGTTGACGTTGACCAGAACTACATCGGTGTCAACGGCGTGGCAGACGGCTCCTTCGCTTACAACCCCTTCATCACCTCTGCAATGAAGGGCCTGACCGAGGCTGTCAACACCGCTCTGTCCGACATCGAGGCAGGCGATTGGAGCGAAATCGCTGCTTCCAACGGCAACTTCGGTCTGGAGGACGGCGACTACGTCGGCCTGCCCACCGATGCTGACAGCTGGAACTTCGAGACCTTCACCACCGACGAGTACGAGGCACTGAAGGAGAAGATCAAGAGCGGCGAGATCGCTGTGGACAACAGCTCTGACGACAGCACCAAGCCCACCGTCAGCGAGTTCACCACCGTCAACTACATCCAGTAATCAGAAACTTCCCGGGCGGGACGCTTTGCAAAGGGCGTCCCGCCTTTTTTGTATGCTTTTTTCAAGACGATGAAGGAATGCCTGTCAAAATGCACAAAAGTGATACTTATGATATGGCAAAACACTAAATTTTCAAAAAGAAGTGTGCAAAACAGCAAAAATACGGTATAATGGGCATTACAATAGTATAAGTGTCGTTTGGACACGAAAGGAGAGTGAGCAGATTGGCAGAGGATTTTGTGATCGAGATGCTCCATATCACCAAGGAGTTCCCGGGCATCAAGGCAAACGACGACATTACCCTGCAGCTGCGCAAAGGTGAGGTCCATGCCCTGTTGGGCGAGAACGGCGCAGGCAAAAGCACCCTGATGAGCGTGCTGTTCGGTCTGTATCAGCCGGAGGAGGGTAAGATCCTCAAAAACGGCAAGGAGGTCGCCATCCGCAACCCCAACGATGCAAATGCACTGGGCATCGGTATGGTCCACCAGCACTTCAAGCTGGTGGAGTGCTTCAGCGTGCTGGACAACATCATTCTGGGCGTGGAGCCCAACAAGCTGGGCTTTTTGCAGAAGGCCGAGGCCCGCAAGAAGGTCGTGGCCCTGAGCGAGAAGTACGGCCTGCGTGTTGACCCCGATGCGCTCATCAGTGATATTTCGGTGGGTATGCAGCAGCGCGTGGAGATTTTGAAGATGCTCTACCGCGACAATGAGATCCTCATCTTCGACGAACCCACCGCTGTGCTGACCCCGCAGGAGATCGACGAGCTGATGGAGATCA
>OKXD01000314.1_pt1 | contig 13531 bp, 8 predicted proteins | sample 1607661 | NCBI WGS metagenome assembly OKXD01 (sample SAMN02674607, study PRJEB24791) | human gut metagenome, SKBSTL069 | isolation source: stool | host: Homo sapiens | place: USA | reverse complement strand
CCTTTCCACCAACCTTCACCAACAGCAAGTAATCCCCCTTCTCGACCAAACGCAAGTCCATTATCAGGCTGGTTAAGGACAAAGCCACTATTTCATGGTTTGCGGTAGTCAGCATTGTTTGACTTGATATGCTGTTCACCTGATAAAGTTCAATTGTATATCCGGTAGTTATTTTATTCACTCCCTTTGTTACCATAAGTGGAATGGTGCGCTCGTATGAATTTTCATCCAAAGCCGCATTCTTATTGGCCGTAGATGCGGAAATCAATTTGTTGGCTACCTTGTAATCATACAACAAGAGTTTGTCAAGAAATGGATTGTACTGGATTATCTGACTGTCCCCGATAGACAAACCGTATGTGTCTTCACTCTTATCTACCGTTGTCAACATGATAGAGTCAGTCTTAACGGGAATATTCACCCCAAGCCGGGTATCAGCTATCAGACCTTCAAAATACAACTCAAAACTTTCACCCGGAGCCACATTTCTGCTTATGGTAATGGCACCGCGTGTATCTCCAACCGTATCTATACTGTATTTCCCATTCCAAGAACTGATTGCAGAAAGATTTTTTCCATTAACAAACCAGTTCATTTCTGCCAATAAGGAATTGACATAAGGCATATCCCAACTACCGTCAGCGGCATTCGCTATGACTTCCGGTAAAATCACCAGCGGAGTAACTCCACGGTCAGGATCATATTCATTTGCCACCGGATTATAGACCTGATTAGCCGGACTGTTCGGTGTCATTATTTTCAAGCTTACTGCAATGGTAAGCGGTTGAAACTCTTTCCTGATTCTTTTCTTTTCACTCTCTATCATATTGTCACAATTGCTTCTACTGATGCAGTATCATTTGTTGCCGTTATGGTAAACAAGGTACTTACTACTGTTACTGAATTATTCCCTAAATCACTAATTTCCTTTGTGTTATGTATCGTTATTGAACCGTTGAAATCTTTATGCTTGATATTCCAAGCCTCATCATCGGCAGTATCTCCACTATCCCTTCGGATAGTCCATTGTCTAACTGTGTCAGTAATATCCTCCCAACCTTTGAAGACCTTGCAGGTAATTTCCATTGATTCACCATAAGCAAGAAAATTATCACCCTGTGTATCAATCTCAATGCGTACCGGTGCATCTATCTGTAACTGTTCGATTGTACCAGTCATATAAATGTTGTTCAGATAAGCGGAATAACCGGTCATATTCAATCCAAAGATGTTGAGATTGCTCAAATCTCCATCCTGCATTGCGATCATGCTCTTTGTAAACTCCCAGTCATTTACACCCACCAAGAAACGGCGGTATGTCCTTGTCTCATAAGCGGAAGTCTGGCGTTCTTTGTTTGTAAAATTGCCATAAGCGACAAAATGCAAAGCCTCACACGGATGGAAAGAATATTGCCAACGATCAGAAACACCACGAAGCACATAGCGAAACCTTTTGTTTGTTCCGGCATCCAATATTTCTGTAATACGAAAATAGATTGTACAGAAACCGGCAAACATACGGTTGCCACGGCTATCATCTATATCAGATACCGCATTATTCCCCGGCGTTTCATAGTCATGGAAATACCCCATGCAAATATCATCCACAGCCACAGCACCTATTTCACCGTCTTGTAATTTCAAACTTATTGTCCCGGAACGTAGCAAGTTACCATCAGCATCATAATCAGGCTCAACACTCTCTATAATTCCAGCACCGGGAGAACGCCATTTGTCACCAAGCACAATTTCAGCACGGTTAAAACGCAATTCCGGCACCTCTAAAAACCTGCGTAATGTGAGGCTTTCCATGTACCCACGTCCCATACTGTCTATTTTCGCCCCAAAGCCGGTTAACCCCTCTGCAAAACCACTTGCACCAAAGATGGCACCGGCTAAGAAGCTGATAAGTCCGGCTGCCGTATCATTATGGGTGCGCGAAAGAAAAAGCTGATTGCCCAGTGAACGGATGATAGACTGTATCTGTTGGGTATTCAAGCCACCGGTTCCCTGCCCACCACCTGCAATAGAATCTATCTGATTTTGGATTTTTTCAAGCGATCCAACAGCTTTTTCCTCCCGAAGTGTCATAGTGTACTTCGGTATCATATCTTCTCCCTCTTTAATAATAAGGGTATCAATAATGATGCTACCTTCAATACCAAGATCACTATCAGTGAATAGCATTAAGTCCCCTTCTTTCAAAGTATCATGTATGCTTGCTTCCCCCCTTGCAACAGCTTCATCATGTTGGCGTGCCATGAATATATCATCCACCTTCGGTTCATACGAATAGCGCACATAGTCATTCTTTTCAAGATATTTTTTCGCGGTAACAAGTAACCGTTGTGAAGCTGCCTGAATATAAACGTCCGGCATACCAATATAAAGCAGGACAAACTTGTCACCGGACTTTATATTGTAATCCTTGTATGGGAAATATAATTTCAGACTTTCATCATATACACGGTTACAAGTCAGCACATATTTATTGCCCTTCTTCTCACATTTGGTTATTTCAAAATCCCGGCCACCACACATGCCGTTTTTCATGCTAATGGTGGCTGTTTCAGAAGTCAGGTAATCGTTTATATTGAAACCAACATCTTTTAGCGTTATTGTAAAAGGTGGGACATCTTCACCTTCTTTCAGGCTATCCATTGTACCATCATCTGTCAGTTGTTCAGCATCAGCCACTTCGTCAAGATTACCATTATCCCCGGCATCCAACGATACATAAATACCTGCATCTTTCAACTGTTCGGCGGTCATACCTTCCATTGAAGGACATATTTCCTCCAAATCACCGGTACCGTCAAAATAAACACTCCCTTCCCGAATGCCAAGCACAGCAATATTCTTGCTGTCAATATATGGATCAAGCGTTGTCTTAGGAAAATCAGGTAACATCAGATTTTCCACGGCCATGTTATTCGGCAAATAATTGGTAAGAGAACTGTTTGAGAGCTTATTATAATACCGGTTAGGCATATTTCTTGTACTACCGTATGCACGCAATCGCGTAATAATCTGTTGATCCGCATCGGCTGTACGTTGAATTTCGTACAAACCGTTTCCACGTCCATACTTGAAAATATTGCCCACAGCAATACCGGCAGTACCGATTGTTATTGTTCGGCCACGAATAACAAAGTTCGCACCAAATTTTGAATTGAACAACTCCAATGCACCCCATACCTTTATATTGTTCACATCAATGTTTACATTGGTAGTGCTCACATATTCAGGGTGTACGGCAACCGTCCATTTTTGTGCTCCGGTATATATACGGTCAAGATTTACTTGAACACGGTCTGCCAAATCTTGTATAGACGAAGCGAAGAAACTGAACTTAGGTAAAGAAGTGAAGTGTATCTGATTATCACTTTTCACATAATCAAGAAAATCACATCGCGTCAATTCATCTCCCGGCCAGTTGAACTTTACGTTATCATAGACAAACGCTTCTCCCGAAGTTTTTCTTGCCGCCTTTTTTAATGCCGTAGGATCATAGTTTATCTCAAACTTCTCACCACGGTACATAACATAGTCACCTATCTCAAAAAGAATGGGTACGGCACTTTTCAGAGTGCTTGTCACAAAACATGCACCCATCCATGTACCATTATACTCCAAACCTTTCAGTGTACAACGTACCGTATTGCCAGTTTTATCATAAACCTTCCATGCCATACAGCTATACTTTTTCAACCAATGCAACTATCTTTGTCGGTTCCGCAACACTATACGAGGGGATTATTTGAGTTCGAGGATCAGTTACTCTGAATTTTACCGGGAAGGTCAAGACTTCATCCATATTGGACTTGTTAAATTCAAAATCTCCAACCTCCAGCAAGTAAAGTCCTTGCCGCCCGATACCTGTGTGCGAGTTATATATTTTCAAGGTGGCACCGTCACCATTTTCCCCCGTTAGATAGTTTTGAAAGGCCATGATTTTATCGTATGCAGTACCTAAATCCCCTTTATAGCACATTTCGGCCTCCAAGTCGTATGCTTTTAATGGTAGCTTATCGGGTATGTAAGTATCTTCACCGTCTTCTTCCGGCCAATCTCGTTTTGGTAAGTCTTTCGTTTCCCCACCCGGTTTGAACGGAAATTCAGTGCATACAATCCCAAAATGCGCCAAGCTGTCTTTGACCGGAGCATTCTCGGTAGTTTTCTGCATCAAAATAGAATACGGTTCGTTCATATACATATATTAAAAAAGAGCTTGCCGCAGAGATATTTAGTCTCCACAACAAGCTCTATGGCCTTATACTTTAATCTTATTTCAACGCAAATATAATTGTATTTTCTATATAATCATAGAAAATAATGCCATAAAAGCATTTTTTAGTAGATTATTATACTCAACCCCTAACTTGCTTCCACGTGTATGTTGAAAAACATAAAAAATATCATCTGTCATAATTTTAATTATTAATACTTTTGTATTTAATTATAAAAGAGGTTATTATATGTTAGGAGTTTTAGTTTGGATAGTAGTGATTCTTCTGATCTGCTTTAGTGTTACTGGGTGGCATTGGATTATATTTTATGTAGTCATACTACCATTTTCAACATGGCTATTTTTCTTCTATGTCGATTTTCCCGAAAATCGTTTTAATATAAAAAGATTCAAGAATGACATAAAATATTTATTAAATAAATTATATAAGAAATGAAAAAAAATATATTATTCTTTTTGCTTTATACTATTATGTGTTTTACTTCCTATTCGCAGAACAAACAGATTAGTTATTCATCTGTAAATGGGCTTGTAACTTACGACAATGGTTCAGGTACGAAAGCCGATATTGGTGCAAAATTATATATTATACCATGTAAATATTTCAAACAAGATATTGAATTAAAAAATGACTCTATACAAATGGGGTATGAATCTTTGTTACAATACATCAAATGGAAAGAACTTGTTGGGCAAGAACAAGCAATAGCCAAATTAAAAGAATATGACTTTTACATTTCCGCTGAAGAACAAATTAGGAGAGAAGGTGAATTAGCTATATGTTTGGTTGATATTCTCAAATCAAATAAAGTAAAATATAGTTGTACGATTGACAATACGGGAAAATATAAAACTACAATCCCTTATGGTAATTATTATTTTATATTTAAATCCGCAAATAAAAGTGTAGATAAGTCTATACTTAATGGTCGTGGAACATATAATATTTATAAAATCGAATTATATTCTAAATATAAAGATATTAGTACATCTTTTAACGCTGACTACCATTAAATATTGAGCTAACATAATCCGGCTAATGTTTTCGCGTATAAATTATAATTAAGCTGGCTCCAAAGTCAGCCCAATTTTATTTTGTGCATTTTGCCACTCTTAGCCAAAAGTATTCAGCTTTCGAGATATTTGTTAAGCGCATCTCTCAATTTACGAATTTCATCATTTGAAGATACTATTTCGGATATTTCATCTTCACATGCGCAATCGCACATTGAAATAAGCATACCTTTTATGCCACCTCCCTTTTCTATTTTAGCATCTTTTGAGAACATTTCTATCGGGAGAAACTCGACTACCCCTCCGCTGTCAAAACTTACCGAAGCCGCAGCGTTTTTCTTTTCCCATTCCTCCACCTCACTACATGACATATAAGCCGTTTGACAATTTTCTAATTCTGGCTTCTTTTGCTCTATCATATCTAAATAGAACTGTATAGCCATTAAACCTTTCTCTGTTACCGTATTGTCTTTTGCAATAAGACCATTTACTTTGAATGTTTCTACAACGCATTCTTTGTTGCTCATAAATTCTACTAATTCCATATTGATTTATTATTTATAGTGGATAAAATTTGTATTTTCTTGCTGTAATTGGAACACGGCAGGATAGTTCCTTTTTGAATATTGTTTTCTAAGGTATGATATTAAATTATCGAAGTTGGTAATGAATCCCTCGTTGATTAAATCAGCCACCTTCTTTTCAAGCTGCCACAGTTCGCGTTGTTTGCTTTCATCACCCTGCTTGTTGCGAAGCATTTTCTCATGTGAGTTAAACACAACCCAATTCAATGCTTCCCCAACCTTTTGCATTGCTTTCGGCATAAACTCTTTAGGAACTATCTTCTGAACGGCAGAGCCAAGTTCTTTGTAAGCATCCCCGGCATCGTTTCGATAGCGAATCATTTCATCATACACAAACCGTAACACTTTGACTTCAAAAGCCGGATTTATCCACATAGCAAATTTGATAAACAGAAGCGGATTCATCCAAACTTTATCGGGTGTTTTGCCTTCTTTCGTATTTCTACCCTTAACTTTTATAAGTAGTTGATTTTCACCAATGAGCATTTTTGCTCTATGGCTTTCATCCTCTGCAAGAGCTTTCAAAAACTCTGATGTATTATCAGATTCTAAGAATTTACTCATTTGCCTTCTCGGATTCCCTTCTACATTATTCCACTGCCGAAGCAATTCAGTTCCGTCAAAATAACCATCACTCGTGCGCTGAACCACAGAAAAACTATCAATGTATCGCACCATTTCTTGATTTGTTTTCATATTATAAATTTAGATTTTACTTAACAAAGATTTCTCCCTTTTACGGGAAAGTTCACGCTTGTTTTCTTCAAGTTCTTCCCAACGATTAATAATTTTGGCTCGTAAATTTGCATCATAACCACTTGCGAGAAGCAAGCAGTCTTTTTTAGTGAGAAGATAATAAGGATCTTTTCTTTCTGCGTTATTCCCTAACTTTGTGATTTTGAACATCAATTCAAAATTGAATTTATGTTTTTCTTCCAGTTGTTCAAGGATATTGCGAATATCTCGCATTACATTTGAATGAGTTTTGCCCGTAATTTCTGCAATCTGCAAGGAGGTCATTGTTCTTTTTTTACCTTTTCCCTCATCAATAGGTATTAACTGATTAAAATTTTCCATATCTTTGCACTATAAAGTTAATGTTTTCCCCATCAGCGGCTCGGACATCTCCGCTTTTGGGGAATTATTTTGTCCGATCTTGTAGTAGGCAGGGAATCGAACCCCAATACGCCATTACTCGTACCTACTGAACCCTCCTTAGTATAATAGTCACGCTTGACATAATAGTAAAGAGAAAGGGCAAATCCCGATGAAGCCTAATGTGGTTGTCTGCCTCAAAGAGAATGCCCTATAATATTTTACTCCAGTTCATGACAACCACGTAATGAACCTAACAGCATTGTTTCCGGCGCAAATATAAAGACGATATTTTTGCCATACAACAACCTAAAAATCAAGAAAATAAATTCGGTAAACATCAGTAACAAACGGTAAGAATCGGTAAATAAAAACAGTTACATTTACTCTAAAATTTAGACACAATATAAATAATGCGCGTATCTACCGTATTGTGACGAGATGTTGGTTGTCATTTATGATACCGTTCCAATAATTTAGAAATATAAAAGGCTGTAAATAAAGATATTGCAGAACGTGTGTTAGTCCACATTCATTTTATATCTTACCATGACATTGCCATCGGCTTCAACTTTACAGTTTTTGCCGTGAACATATACATAAACTTTAGCCACATCGCTTTGCCTTACATGTAGTTTAGCCCGATCATATACACTCACAAAAACTTTGGCGCAATCTTCCACTTCAAGAGTCAATTCACTATCATGCCGCAAATGGAGAGTAGCGGCTGTAAATTTACCGAAAGAAAGCTTGCCTGAACATTTACCGTTCAGTACATATACACCATTGTTGCCTCCGGTCACTGGTTCATCAACAAAAATAAGGTTTTGATGAAGCAGGCTCCGGTCAAAATTACCTTTTATATATTCCACCGTCGGATAATCGTGTTCAATACAAAAATCAATGCCCCGTATATACATTCCGATCAATTCTTGCTGGCTTTTATTGTTTTGCCAGTCACCTTGCCATTGTGTGCAGAGGCCATACGATACGGCATGACCTCTCAATTCACTATTCAATCTATTCATAATCATACATTAAATTTGTTTACACCGTTTATATTCCTATGCAGTATATCTCTGATCTCTTCCACAAATTCCACATTCTTTGCTGTATTTATCTGTATCATTGTCAGTTGTTGTAATTGTGCTTGTGCTATTACATTATAGGCCGGGAACAATTCTTCAACCAATCTGCGTACATACTCCCGTTTGACACTCACATCAGCCCGGATTGCATTTATATAAGAAGCCAAAAGGTTAGCGGTATTTTCAGTAACATTCTGTATGCCTTTAGATAACCCACTTCCATTTTCTTCTTCCTCTTCTTTCATGCTGATACCATATTTCTTTTCCATATAGTTGTTCAGCTTGTCAAGCATGGAATAGTAATCATCGGTTTTCTCACTCACCCCCATTAGATAGTCCGCAATACTTTCCAACTCCCTTTCGTCAAGGGAAAAATCCTTGCCGAAATAACCACTCATTCCATCCTCACCGAAAAGCATCTTCTGAAGCTGTTGCATGGCCGGTTCCAAAATACTTATTTTGAGAATGGAGTTCATAACATCACCCATAATGTCGGCAACCTTATTTTTGAAAGCTTCGGCACCATCCTCGCCTTTCTGCCATGCCTCATACAAGGCATCTCCCAGCTGTGAAGCCCAGTCTTTCAAATTAATGCCATAAAGAGATTCAGCCGTTTCTTCGGCAAAATCCTTTATTTGCTGTTTCATCTCCGCAATCTGATTCTCATAATCAGCTACCTTGCTATCATCCGTCTTCTTTTTATCAATTTCAGCTTGCCGTTGTTTCTCCAACTCTGAAAGTTGTTCTTGCATCAAGGCACGTTGATACCCGTATGCACCACCTTCATCGTATGCCGAAACACGTTTTTGAAGTTTTTCCGCCTCCTGCTTATATTTCTGCAAAGACATCAAATCGAAGATGTTGATCTTTCCCTTATTGCGTATTGCACCAATCTGATTATTTAATTGATTCAACCGGGTACGGTCATTTTCTGCATCTACAAGTTTTAGTTCCGTGCCACTGCCCAAGAAACGTTCAAGAATACCGTCAATTTGTTCGTATATATATTGCAACTGTTGAGCACGAAGTTTACTCTTTTCAATAGCCTTATCGAGTTTCTTATCATGCGCTTGTGCTATCTTCCCAATCCAGTTTACAGCTTCACCGGCAGCGGCAGCAATACCACCAACTATTCCACCTTTGGCAAATCCCTGCCCGATATTGCTTATAGAAGACATGGCATCCTGCACATTGCCCATCGTGTCGGCCATGCCCTCATTGCCCAAAGCATCGAACATGGAAGACATCTGTCCTGCAAAATTGCCGACAAGATCAGCACTTTCAGCGGCACTTTCTCCCAACCGTCCGATTTTCTTTTCCAGTTTGTCGCTGTCTTTTTCAGAAGTAAAAAGTTCTTTTACATTCTTCGCTAAGGTTTTGAATGGATTTACAGCCAACTGTGCATCTTGCAACTGGGGGATGGCTTTTATCAATTTATCCAACAAAGAATAAGCACCCTTAACATTTTCAATACTACCATCATCTTTCGTAAAAAAAGAAGTAAATCCATTGGGCTTTCCATCGCTATCATAGGAAACCTTTGCATTATTCTTGATTTCCCTTGCGATACGTTCAGCCTCTTTCAAATCAGAGAATGAACGTTGCTCTTTATCTCCAAATATTTTCTCCCATTCAGGTAACAATTGTAATAAGGTCGATTTTAATTCAATCAGCTTCTTATTATATTCATCAAGGTAAGCCTTCTGAACATTGTTTAGACCTGACGTATCACCAACCAACTCCCCATTTTTTCCAACATTTAATCCAGTCTTTGATGCGTACTGTTCACTTAATATTCGTATCTTTTCTATCGTTGATCTTGCATTGGCAATAACCTTTGTATCATCAAGTGCAATACTTACCTTATCTTTCTCAAATGCCTCTTTAGCATCCTTCCACACCTTAAAAAATTGCTTATATAATGGGCTGTCTTTACCTCCTAATATACTTTCTGCTTCATCGTCACTCAAAGTGAATGGAAGATCAACAGCCTTTTCTTTGAGTTTCTTTTGTACTGTATCTATTAAATATTGCGCTTCATTCTCATAATCAGTCAAAAAACCAAAAGCATAAGTTGAAGCATCCTTCTTACTTGCCCCGGCATTGATAAGTTGTTTGTATATATCCCATTTCTTTGAAACATCAGATACGTACCTTTCAAGTTCTTTTGTAACCTTATCCGAAGCTTCTTTCATAGCATTGGCATCAATATCCAAAAGGACTTTCCGTATAGAAACTTTCAATTCTCTACGCTCTTTGGTCTTATCGTCAAGCTGGTTAAGAATCTTATTCAATTCATCCCGATAATTGCCAATATTCACAGGTTCTTTACCTTTGAATAAGGAGTCAAAAATACCCGATCCTTTAACCTTATTGGCAGCTTCTCTCTTTCCAACAATGTCAATCCACTTCTTATATTCAGAATATGCCTCCTTTAGTAAGTTTACCCGTTCTTTCAATCTTTCGGCAAAGGCATCCTTTTTGCTCTTATCCTTACTTGGATCAGTGAGAGAAAAACCGATTTCTTTGGCTCCTTTCTCGCCGGCTTGCATTATGTCGAAAGCCTTTTTATAATCTGATACAATTTGCTTCTGCCAGTCGGGAAGTTTTGACAAGTCAATAGCTCCAATACCTGACAAATCTATTCCGGCTTTAATCAATACCGGCTTCAATTGATTTGTTGTCTCTTTAGCTTCCTTGTATCCTTTTTGTATTCCTTCAATGATTTTCTCTGAATCTGTGGAAACCTTTATTTGGGCTTCAAATTGCCCATCTGTAGCTTCATTGAACTTTTTCTGCAAATCAGAAAAACTTTGACTGGTTTCTGTATATTCAGCATTAATCTTGATATTAAACTCTTCTTCAAGAGTCTTCTCGTTAAAGAAGTCTCGCATATATTTCGGCATCTTCTCGAACGTATCAAAGAAAGAACTTATATCCAAACCGATAGCTATTTTCTGCGCATCACTCAAATTGTCCAAATCCCAGCCGGCAGCTTCCAGTCTCGACTTGTACCCAGATAGGAAGTCCTTCATATCCGGCAATACATCTTCCATATAAATACGCTTAGAATTTTTCCACGCTTTCCGCAATTGAAAAATATCATCTCTATATCCTCCAGTGAAAGGCAACTCATTATTCAGGCTGGCCAACGCTTTAGGGTATTCTTTGAGAATGGAAAGCTGCTCTTTCAACGGTTTACCCGAAGCTGCTTTAGCAAAATCATCATGTTTGGTTATAACTTTCTGCATGGCGGTAGAATACTCGATATAGCTGCCTGACATGCGACCAATAATCTTATTTACCCGTTCCTCCGCTTTGATGTAGTCATTGATATTTCCAAGAAAGCTGTCATCAAAATAACCGTCAGTCGCTTCATTGGCATGTTCAGACGTACCTTTTATGTCATTAAGCAGTCTATAAGCCTCTTTTGTATCATTCAAAGCATTCCGAAGCAATATATATTGTTCTGCAAGACTTTTAACTGTATTTCCTTCATCATCAGTCTTAAACGTTTCATTAAAAGTGTCTGCCCAAACCGGGGAATAATCCTTTAATGCTGTTTTCATTTCTTCAATGGAAGAAATCAGTGAGGCATCATTCGCCTTAAAAGGATCAACATCAGCAAATTTTTGAGCTTCTTTCGTTAGGTTCTTGAAACCGTCTTGTGCTCTTGTTGTCAACTCGGAAATACGCTCGTTCATCTCGTCAGCCTTTTGCCCGGACTTATACCATAATTCAGCAATAGCAGTAAGCCCAGTAAACAAAAGCATGTATGGATTAAAAAGCAAACCTTTTAATGCAACTCCTACTTGTTTTATACCATAACCCAATGAGATCATGGCTACACGCCATTTACTTGTTGAAAGTGCAGCCGACATTTCAGCACGAGATATACCAAGTAGCTGCACAATATGACCGGCTTGTCCTGATTTCAATTTTCCAAGTGCCATTAACCGCAAGGCATACTCCTTAGTTAAAGCTCCACTACTTGCCAACGCTTTCCAATCTGCGGTTGTCATAGTATTACTTGAAGCTATAAGTCCTTTTTCCGCATTAGTAAGTGTACGATAACTGGATGCGACAACAAGATTGGCTGCTGCCTTTTGCTTGGCAGCAAGCGTACTTTTTATAAGAGCCGCACTTTCATTCCCAATCAAGCGGTTTGCGCCAAATGTAGCTACCTTATATACTCCAAAGGCTCCAACGGCAGCTTCGATAGCCGGTACAACTTCTTTCCAATTTTGTGCAAGGGTGGTAAGGCTTTCGGCAGTCCATTTCAATGTACTACCCATTGACTCCGCAATATCACCAAGCATAATGTCAATCGCATCAGCCAAGTTCTTCCATTTGGACTTAACTGATTCTGAAAGAACTTCCTGCATGTTATTAAACATGCCACCATCATCCGTAAGTTCCCAAAGAACATCTTTTACATCCTCAAACGTAACCTTCTTTTTCGAGATCATATCAAGCACTTCACCGGCACTGACAATGCGGCCTTCCAACTTGCTGAATCGCTCGGCCAGTTTATCCACCATAGGAATGTTCGCTTCCGTCAATTGTCGTAATTCCGTTCCTTTCAAGAATTTAGCAGCCTTTATCTGACCGTAGGCCAATATGATACGCCCCATATCAACACCTACACCGGCTGATATATCAGCCAGCCTTTTCATGGTATCATACAATTCATTGTATGGTATAGAATACGCGGAAAGTTGTTTGGCATACTGATTCAAGTCCATAACCCCGAACGGAGAAGCAACAGCCAGTTTCTTAATCTGATTGAATATGGTTGTAGCTTTGCCTTCATCTTGCAAGATAGAGGCCATTGCAATTTTCTGATTCTCCAACTCACCACCAATATCAACCACTGCACGTAAGAAATTTTGTGCCGCATAAATGGAGTATAGCCCCAAAAATTCATTTCTTAATTGTCCGACAATACTCAATTGACTGTTCATTGCTCCATTCATATTGAGAGTGGCTGTCATGTGCCGTCTTGCTGCATTGGCTGATCTCTCACGGGCATTAGCCAAATCCAGTTCCGCTTTGGCGGCACGGGCGGCTCTTTGTCGCGCAAGCTCACGTGCAGCTGCGGCAGAAGCCTCCGCTTTGGTTTGAATGGCTGCGGCTTTGGCGGCGCGTAAATCACTTGCTGTAAAGTTTGTATTCAACCCGGCGGCTTGCAAGGCGGCACGAACAGCTTGTGTGGTACTGGCCTTATCCACTACCACATTGATCTTAAACTTCTCACTTTGAAGCAAAGTCTTCATATCACCAACCAACTTCTTCTTGTCAAAACCCACATCAAGTTTTGCCTGCAAGTCTTTGGTGATTTCCGCTTTCAATTTTTTACGTTGTTCCGCTGTCTTATCACGGAATAAAATATCGAAGTAAAGGTTTCCAAGATCAGCCATATATTATTGTGTTTGTATTACTTATAATCATTGATATTAATTGCTGTTTCTCCAGATCGGAAGAGCACACGTCTGAACTCC
>OKXD01000286.1_pt1 | contig 14652 bp, 10 predicted proteins | sample 1607661 | NCBI WGS metagenome assembly OKXD01 (sample SAMN02674607, study PRJEB24791) | human gut metagenome, SKBSTL069 | isolation source: stool | host: Homo sapiens | place: USA | reverse complement strand
TGCAGGTGACGGTGCCGCAGCCGAAGTTGCAGTACTTGCCCACATCGCTGTCGCCGATGTAGGTCAGGTGGCTCACGGTGTTGCCACGGGCAAAGTTGGAGTTTTTGGTCTCCACATAGGCGCCCAGATGCACGCCGTAGTCGGTGACGGTGTTCACCCGCACATGGGTGAAGGGACCGATGTTGTTGTGGGGGCCGATGTGGCTGCCGTAGATCTGGCTGGCGTTGACGGCAGTGCCCTCGTCCACGGTGCTGTCCTCGATGAGGGTGTTGGGGCCGATGACGCAGCCCGCGCCGATGACCGTCTTGCCCCGCAGGATGGTGCCTGCAAGGATCACAGCACCCGGGGCAATGACCACCTCCGGGTCGATCTGCACGGTGCGGCTGTTGATGACAACGCCGTTTGCAATGTGCTGCACAAGGATGTCCTCGCGGGCAGCTTCGGCGGCGTCCAGCTGTGCCAGAGCAGCGGCGCGGGCCTGTTCAGAAATAGGATTCGGCATGAAAAAATCTCCCTTCCCACCAAAGCGCGCAGCGGAAGAGAGACAGAAAAGGCGACCGGAAAATTGTTGCCTGTCCGCCCAGCATCTCCGCTGCGGAAAGCTTTGTTCCGACAAAATAGAATTTGAAAAGTTACAAGGATAGAAAGTTGTATCCAACAGGACGAGAAATCGCGTGTATAAACAAAAAACCTCTCGAACTTTCTCCCATTCTATACTACCTTAAAACTTGGAGAATTTCAAGAGATTTGCATAAAAAATAACAGACAAATTCGGGATTTTGCATGGTGGAAAGGAATGGATTTTCTGGTATAATAGTTTAGCATTCACAAAACAATGTTCATCGTACGTAAAAGACAAGGCAAACGATGAGACCGCGGCTGCTATGCCGCCGGTCACGAATGGGAGGTAAACAACGCATGAGCAAAAAGTATCTGTACTACTTCAGCGAAGGCAATGACGCTTTCGGCGGTGACAAGGTCACCATGAAGAACACGCTGGGCGGCAAGGGTGCCGGTCTGGCCGAGATGACCGCAGCCGGTATGCCGGTGCCGCAGGGCTTCACCATCACCACCGACGCCTGCACCCAGTATTACGCAGACGGCCGTCAGATCAATGACGCCATCACTGCTGACATTTTTGAGCACCTCAAGGGTCTGGAAGAGATCACCGGCAAGAAGTTCGGCGACAACACCAACCCCCTGCTGGTCTCCGTCCGTTCCGGCGCACGTCAGTCCATGCCCGGCATGATGGACACCATCCTGAACCTCGGCCTGAACGACGAGGCTGTCGAGGGTCTGGCCAAGAAGACCAACAACCCCCGCTTCGCATATGACTGCTACCGCCGCTTCGTGCAGATGTTCGCTGACGTCGTCATGATGGTCCCGAAGAGCCTGTTCGAGGTCGAGATCGACAAGATGAAGGAAGTCAAGGGCGTCAAGAACGACGTTGACCTGACTGCTGACGACCTGAAGGAACTGGTCGGCACCTTCAAGAAGATCTATGAGGACAACGAGGGCAAGCCCTTCCCCCAGGACCCCAAGGATCAGCTCATCGAGGCTGTCAAGGCCGTCTTCCGCAGTTGGGACAACCCCCGTGCAAACGTCTATCGTAAGATGAACGAGATCCCCTACGAGTGGGGCACCGCTGTCAACGTCCAGCAGATGGCTTTCGGTAACTCCGGCGACCGCTCCGGCACCGGCGTTGCATTCACCCGTGACCCCGCCACCGGCGCTAAGAAGCTGATGGGCGAGTACCTCATCAATGCACAGGGCGAGGACGTCGTTGCTGGTGTCCGCACTCCGTCTCCCATCAGCCACCTGCACGAGCAGATGCCTGAGGTCTACGACCAGTTCGTTGAGATCGCTACCCGTCTGGAGAACTACTTCCGCGATATGCAGGATATGGAGTTCACCATTGAGGACGGCCACCTGTATATGCTGCAGACCCGTAACGGCAAGCGTACCGCTCAGGCTGCTCTGCAGATCGCATGTGACCTGGTGGACGAGGGCATGATCACCGAGCAGGAGGCTGTCCTGCGCGTGGAGCCCAAGCAGCTGGATACCCTGCTGCATCCCCAGTTCGACGCAGCTGCCCTGAAGGCTGCTGAGGTCGTCGGCAAGGGTCTGGCAGCTTCTCCCGGTTCTGCCTGCGGCCAGATCGTCTTCACCGCCGAAGAGGCTGAGGAGATGGTCAAGTCCGGCAAGATGAAGAAGGTCGTTCTGGTCCGTCTGGAGACCTCTCCCGAGGACATCGTCGGTATGCAGGTGTCTCAGGGCATCCTGACCGTCCGCGGCGGCATGACCAGCCACGCAGCCGTTGTTGCTCGTGGTATGGGTACCTGCTGCGTCTCCGGCTGCGGCAACGACAACGACGTGAAGATCGACGAAGAGGCTAAGACCTTCGAGCTCAACGGCCACAAGTTCGTCGAGGGCGACTGGATCTCCATCGACGGCTCCACTGGTAACATCTACGGTGAGCAGGTCGCCACCGTCGCCGCCACCGGCAACAAGAACTTCAACCGCTTCATGGGCTGGGCAGACGCCGCTCGTCAGCTGCTGGTCATGACCAACGCCGATAACCCGCGCGACGCACAGCAGGCAGTTGACCTGGGTGCTGAGGGCATCGGTCTGTGCCGTACCGAGCATATGTTCTTCGCTGAGGACCGCATCAAGGCTGTCCGTGAGATGATCTGCGCACGTACCGTGGAAGAGCGCGAGGCTGCTCTGGCCAAGGTCGAGCCGTTCCAGCAGGGTGACTTCGAGGCGATGTACCGCATCATGGGTGAGCGCCCGATGACCATCCGTTATCTGGACCCGCCTCTCCACGAGTTCCTGCCCAGCAAGGACGAGGACATCAAGGAGCTGGCTGCCGATATGGGCATGACCTTCGATGACCTGAAGAACGTCGTTGCTTCTCTGCATGAGTTCAACCCCATGATGGGCCATCGTGGCTGCCGTCTGGCTGTCACCTACCCCGAGATCGCAGCAATGCAGACCCGCGCTGTTATCAAGGCAGCTCTGAACGTCTCTGCTGAGACCGGTTATATCATCACTCCGCACATCATGATCCCGCTGGTCGGCGAGGTCAAGGAGCTGAAGTTCGTCAAGGACGTTGTCGTCAAGGTCGCAGACGAGCTCATCAAGGCTTCCGGTGTTGACATGAAGTATCTGGTCGGTACCATGATCGAGATCCCCCGTGCAGCTCTGACTGCCGGCGAGATCGCCAAGGAGGCTGAGTTCTTCAGCTTCGGCACCAACGACCTGACCCAGATGACCTTCGGCTTCAGCCGTGACGATGCTGCCAAGTTCCTGGGCGCTTACTACGAGAACAAGATCTACGAGAGCGATCCGTTCCAGCATCTGGACCAGGTCGGCGTCGGCAAGCTGGTCAAGATGGCTGCACATGACGGCCGTGAGACCCGTCCCGACCTGGGTCTGGGCATCTGCGGCGAGCACGGCGGCGATCCTTCCAGCGTCGAGTTCTGCCACAATGTTGGTCTGGACTACGTCAGCTGCTCTCCCTTCCGTGTGCCTATCGCACGTCTGGCCGCTGCGCAGGCTGCCATCAAGAACCCCCGCAAGTAATTGCGTGAGGGCTTGAGAGAGCACCAATAAAGTATATGAACCGCCCCGGTTTCCGTAACAGGAAGCCGGGGCGGTTTGTTCTATGCCAATATGTATGGATTCTTGAAAAACTCAAAAAGTTTAGTATAAGAATCGATGTAATCCAAAACTCTTTCGATGAGTGGATAATATTGTTACTTGAAAATGATTTTTTATTGCGGAAAATAAGAAAGCATGATATTATTAATAATATGAAAATGCAGTATATGTGGGCTGAATGAATGCATATTTTCAATTGAATGATTAAATTGATTTCAGAAAAAAGGTTTTTGAAGAAGGAGCATATCATGAAGGACGATGAAAAGAGTGCATGCAAGGAAATCGGTGATTGCTCTTCGCGCGAGCGGTGTTTTGTGGTTACTCCGATCGGCAGCGAAGGCGATCCGATTCGCCGTCACATTGACGGTGTTATCAAGGCAGCTATCAAGCCTGTATTAGAAGCGGATGGATATCAGGTAATCGCTGCACATACGATGAGCGAATCCGGGACAATTGACAAGCAAATATTCAAAGAGCTATATGAAGACAAGTTGGTGATTGCAAACCTGACCCAAAATAATCCCAATGTAATGTACGAACTGGCTGCCCGGCATTGCTTTGGAAAACCGGTGATTATTATTGCGGAAGAAGGCTCGGTTCTTCCGTTTGACATTCTGCGGGAGCGCACAATTTTTTATATCAACGATGCACAGGGAATCCTGGATTTGAGAGAGCGTCTCCAAAGGGCAGTTGAATCAATCAAATTTACAAAGGCAAGCAGCCCGATCCATGATATTATTCATAGCATTAAAAAGGATGCAAAAGTTTATGCGGACGTTGAAAGTGGGAACATATCTGGAAATGATGGAACGACAGATCGTGAGGTTATGCGGCACATTTTGGAGAAACTGGATGAACTGGATAGAAAAATCCAGCGGAGTACACAGTGCCAAAGCGAAGCAGAACGTCATGTGGTGCATTATCGGTATATTTGTGAATTGTTTGCAACACTTCCTGAAGGAGCGGAATCGGTGATTTCACTTAAAAATGCGATTGTAAGAAGAATTGGAGGGCGATTAGGTGAAGTTTGTAGAATAAATATGGCGGAAGATACGAATAAGATTTCGATTGAATTCTATTCGAACGAGGATATGTCTTATCACGTATTCCAACGGGAAATGGAAGAGATTCTAGAAGATCTTGGATTCCAGAACCTGGAAATCATTAAACTTGATAGAAGAACGATGAGGCGATAAAAATATGGCGGTGAAAGAAGTCAAACTTAGCACGATAGAAGAGGCTTTAACGACACCGACTACAGCTGAATTTAATGATGCGCTGAAGCGAAACCGTTCGGCATTTTTGTTTCGAGGCCTGCCTAACGTGAGTTATAAACTGACGACCAGCCTCAGATGGAATTGTAAAGGGAAGGCTGGTGAACTGGAACCCAGCATTTTGCGCAACTTCTCAAAATATGCAGCATCAACATCGCCGCTGAACTCTTGTTGGGAACAGATGGTTATTGGACAGCATCATGGTTTGCCAACGCGCCTGATGGACTGGACGTATTCTCCGTTGGCGGCGCTGCACTTTGCCACGAGCAGGGAAGATATTACAGGGATGAATCAACATGATGCAGTCGTTTGGGCAATCGACATTACGGAAATGAACACACTTCTTCCGGCAAAGTATCAGAAGGTGCTCAATGACGAACGAGCATATCTTTTTACCATTGATATGCTTGATAGAGTGGCAAAAGACCTCACTACATACGACAATGACATGGGCGAGGATGGCATCGTTCTTCTGGAGCCGCCTTCTATCGACCAACGGATTATTAACCAATATTCTTATTTCTCTATTATTCCGTCTGGAGTTGAGGATATTGAGCAATTCCTGGATGAAAAAACGACGAGAACGGTCAAGTATATTCTGGATAAGGAGATTCGGTGGCAGATCCGTGATATGCTCGACCAGTGCAATGTCAACGAGAGGACTATTTATCCCGGTTTGGATGGGTTGGCTTCGTGGATAAAACGGCACTATTATGTGCGGTGATATATTTGGCAATCGGCCTTCCCAGTATTATAGGCATAGAGAAAAGGCTCTTGGCTTCTGCGATAAGATGCCAAGAGCTTTTTGTATCTTGTTTTGTGAGTGGAAAGAAGGTACAATAATAGCAAATGACTCACATCTGCGAGGTGATACCATGCTGAACATCTACTTTGGAGATATGCCGGAGGCTGTCTACAATACTTCGGTCTATTTTAACTATACCTACGAGGACGAGTGGCTGACTTCTGACTTTGCCAAAGAGGTCATCAAGAAAATTGATAAGTCCGATGTCAAAGGCCCTCATGCGGTGGAAAGCCCGGTTCTGGGGGTCATCTCGCCGGAAAAACTGTCTGGAGGCACGAAAACGCTGTTGCTGATGGCAAACGACCCGGAAAAGGTATTCAATGCCTCGACTTGTGGCGATAACTGTGCACCTTTTATTCTGAAGCTGGCGAAAAAGAAGGACTTGACTATCAACCTGCGGCATCTCATGGACTTTGGTAAGAAAAAATTCCCGGTGGATGTGAAAGTCCTGAATACCGGTGATGTGGTGCACAGCATGGAAGAACTGATGCCGATTGCATTTCAGTTTGTGTGAGGCGATAGGATGAAGGGTAAACATAAAATCGAAGTCCGGAGCAAACGAATCGTTTTTACCATAGAGCTGGAACGCAACATCACAATTTTGCGCGGTGACAGTGCCACGGGAAAGACAACACTGGTTGAGATGCTGAGTGCCTATGAAAACTATGGGAGAAAAAGCGGTGTTACGATTGTCTGTGACAAAACGTGCAGAGTCCTGTCCGGTGCACTCTGGGAAGCTCAGCTGAAAGACATTCAGGACACCATTGTGTTTGTGGATGAAGGCAGTACGTTTGTTTCCAGTCTTGATTTTGCCCGTGCGATTCAGAAAACGGACAACTACTATGTGCTTGTGACAAGAGAAGATTTGAGCACCCTGCCGTACAGTGTAAATGCAATTCTGGAACTGAAAAAGACGACCAGCCGATCTAAGCGGACTTACAATAAAGCATATCCGATTTACGATTCGCTCTCTGCCAGCAATGTGCAGCTTGGAGATGTCGAAAAATTACTGACAGGAGATGCCAACTCCGGGTATCAGTTGTTTACAAAAATCGGTGAGAAATACGGCATTGCCTGCATCCCTGCGGCGGGCAAAGACAACATCAAACAAAAGATATTCCCGATGAAATCCGAGAAGGTTCTGGTAATTGCGGATGGTGCGGCGTTTGGTCCGCAGATGAATGATATTTACGCATACGACCCCGATACAGAGGAAGAAGCAGGCCAATGCGTGGATGAAGTGATTCAGATTGCAGAGGAAAGCGGCGCCGAAATTCAGTTCTACTAAAAGATAATCATAAGCGACCATGAGGCGGAGCTTTTGCGCAGATAAAATGCTGCAGGAAGCTCCGTTTTTGTATAAATATAAACTTTTTACTCTTCGATTTCGCTCTATAAAACTTATATATGAATGAAATTTTCTAAAATGCTGGAATAAAAATTGAAAATGAGGTATACTAATAACAGGAAGGAGTTGAAAGAATGCTTTGCCAATTTTCTTTTCAGAATTTTAAGTCTTATAAGGATGAAACGACATTTGATTTCCGTGCAATGGCAATTCCGGAGTTTCAGGATGCCTTGATTCGGCAGGAGAAAGCGGAAGATTTGCTTCCGGTCAGCGCGGTCTATGGCCCTAATGGTGGCGGTAAGACAAATCTGCTTCAGGCATTCTTTTGCCTGATTAACCTTGTCGTAAAGCCAATCCATGCGCTGGAGAAGAATCGACAGCCTATGATCTTCCAGCAGGGCAGCAGTGTGGCGCCTTTTATGCTGGACGAAAGATCTGCGAATGAACCTACGATTTTTCAGGTGTTCTTCCGTGTAGGCGAGAAGGAGTACCAGTATTACATTTCGCTTAAGGAAGAAATTGTCTTTGAGTCTCTTCTGTGGCGCACTCTTGGTGGCAAGAAGACGGGTCTAATTTTTGAGCGAGATGGTCAGAAGATTGAATTGGGTGCAAGTATCAGTAAGGCGAGCATCAACTTGGACGTCAATCCGAAGATGCCGTATCTTTCTTTTTTGGCGATTAACTATAATATCCCTGTGATTGCAGAAGTGCAAAATTGGTTTGAATCCTGTATTACGCAGAGCTACGCGAACCCCAGAGCGGAAAATATTGTGCTGGTGTCCAAAAATGAAGCGACCAAGGAAAGCCTGATTCATGCGCTGAATGATGTAGGCATTGATTTGTCCGGCTATCGTTATGATGAGGATAGCAAGCACCTGTTCACGCAAAGAACGATCAATGGCAAGGTCTATGAACTTCCATTTGAAGCGGAGTCGGATGGAACCAAGAAGATGATAGCAGCTTTGCCGGTTCTGATGGTAGCATTGCAGGAAGGCCGCACAGTGGTTGTGGACGAGCTGGACGCCAAGCTGCATCCAAAGCTGCTCCGGTATGTGATTCAGATGTTCAAGAACCCGGAACTGAACAAGAAGGGCGCACAGTTGCTGTTCAGTTCTCACGACCTGACTACGATGAAGAATACTGTTTTCCGCCGCGATGAAATCTGGTTTGCAGCAATGAATGATAATCATGAGAGCGAGATTTATTCGCTTTATGAATTCCGGCAGGAGGATAACACCCGCGTCAAGAGCACAGCGGCCTTTGACAAGCAGTATCTGGAAGGCCGATATGGTGCAGACCCCTACCTTTCTAATATGCTGACAGGGAGGGATTGGGCATGAGTCTGAAACCTCCGAAAAAGAGTGACCTTGGAAAAAGCTGGATGAAGAATCGCCGTGATAAGGCAAGGATGATTCAGCCGGAATACCACTTGATTGCATCTGAAGGTACAGAAACCGAGCCGCAGTATTTTGGCGCAATTCAACGGATTATCAATTCTAAGTACCGTGATAGAATCCAGCTAAAGGTAGAGGGCATTGGCGACAATACGGTGAATCTGTTGATGAAAGCTCGTCAATACGTTCAGAATAACGGCATTGTGTTTAAGCACGTCTGGATTGTCTATGACACAGATGATTTTCCGGCAGAAAATATCGACATGGTAGCACAGCTGTGCGAAGAATACAGTGCACAAGGTGAGACGATTTACCATGCTGTATGGTCGAACCAGTGCGTAGAACTGTGGTATTTGCTGCATTTTATGTATATGGATACTGATATTGACAGATCTCGTTACTGGCCGAAGCTAAGCGATTGGCTGAAAAACATCGGTGCAGGTGGTTACGAGAAGAACCGCCCAGATATGTATGAAGTACTGCGGCCTTACATGGACATTGCGATTGCCAATGCAAAGCGATTGGACAAGCAAAATGAAGGACGGAAGCCCTCTGAGTCAGCACCCGGAACGAAAGTTTACGAACTGGTTGAGACGCTGAAGCCTTATCTTTCGGACACATTATTATAGTAGAAGGGTGATTATGCCTTCTCAAAAGTAAGTTCCTAAATGCCTATGGATTCCAATGGAATCCATAGGCATTTTTTCTGTAAAAGATAGAAGATTCTTGTTTTATGAGTGGCGGGACGGTATAATTAAGTTACAGCTATGAATATGAAAGGCAGGACTTTTGTGAAGAAGATATTCGTAAAATATAAATGGCTGCTGATTGCGCTGCTTATGATTTCAATAATCGCTGTTCCGATGGTAGTTAATATCCTCTTTAAGTTTTCTAGCACTTTTTCGGCAGAGTGGTCGGCAGGAGATGCGCTTTCCTATGTTTCTGGATTGCAAGCTTTGCTGGGTACCATTATACTTGGCGTTATCACTGTTGAGCAGGGACAAGACGCACAGAGAGTCAATGAGCGTTTGAGCGAAGAAAATAATAAGCTTCAAAAAATAATGACGCAAAAACTGTTGCCAGTTGTGAAAATGATAAATCCATCTTGCAAACCGACAATGATTCATCGTGGAGCACTTTCCTATGCACCGCAGGCCAAACAGTTTAGAATTCTTCGGTCGTACTATGGAGATTCCGTACAACATGAAATCAATGAAATTCGAGTGAATATTGATTCTTCGGTTGAGAAGATAAAGTATATTAAAACAGTAGAATTTTCCCTGCAAAATATTTCGGAGTCGATTATTCGGCATATTCAAGTAGATAGTGTTGATATTGTTGGATTCCAAGGCAAAACAGAGTTGGTGGCATGTCAAAATTCTGGGCAAGGAGGAATAGGAGCGCTGCTCGCAACGGGTGATTCTGTGAATGTAAGCCTGAAATTGTATTCCAATAATGCTATTTATAAGGAAATTTGGGATGATGATTTGGCAGGAGTAGCCGTTGTGATGCATTTGACGAATACTACGATTTCTGGAACGACATTTTCAGAATATATTGAATTTGGAATGCAAAACAATGGCCATTGCCATACTAACTATGGAGAGCCTCTTAAGTAGACAGGGCAAGTGAAGGTGGATTGAACTGAACGCTCTGTAATTTTGGCACCCGCTCAGGCTGCTATCAAGAATCCCCGCAAGTGATTGCGTGAGAGCTTGAGAGAGCACCAATAAAGTATATGAACCGCCCCGGTTTCCGTAACAGGAAGCCGGGGCGGTTTGTTCTATGCCAATATGTATGGATTCTTGAAAAACTCAAAAAGTTTAGTATAAGAATCGATGTAATCCAAAACTCTTTCGATGAGTGGATAATATTGTTACTTGAAAATGATTTTTTATTGCGGAAAATAAGAAAGCATGATATTATTAATAATATGAAAATGCAGTATATGTGGGCTGAATGAATGCATATTTTCAATTGAATGATTAAATTGATTTCAGAAAAAAGGTTTTTGAAGAAGGAGCATATCATGAAGGACGATGAAAAGAGTGCATGCAAGGAAATCGGTGATTGCTCTTCGCGCGAGCGGTGTTTTGTGGTTACTCCGATCGGCAGCGAAGGCGATCCGATTCGCCGTCACATTGACGGTGTTATCAAGGCAGCTATCAAGCCTGTATTAGAAGCGGATGGATATCAGGTAATCGCTGCACATACGATGAGCGAATCCGGGACAATTGACAAGCAAATATTCAAAGAGCTATATGAAGACAAGTTGGTGATTGCAAACCTGACCCAAAATAATCCCAATGTAATGTACGAACTGGCTGCCCGGCATTGCTTTGGAAAACCGGTGATTATTATTGCGGAAGAAGGCTCGGTTCTTCCGTTTGACATTCTGCGGGAGCGCACAATTTTTTATATCAACGATGCACAGGGAATCCTGGATTTGAGAGAGCGTCTCCAAAGGGCAGTTGAATCAATCAAATTTACAAAGGCAAGCAGCCCGATCCATGATATTATTCATAGCATTAAAAAGGATGCAAAAGTTTATGCGGACGTTGAAAGTGGGAACATATCTGGAAATGATGGAACGACAGATCGTGAGGTTATGCGGCACATTTTGGAGAAACTGGATGAACTGGATAGAAAAATCCAGCGGAGTACACAGTGCCAAAGCGAAGCAGAACGTCATGTGGTGCATTATCGGTATATTTGTGAATTGTTTGCAACACTTCCTGAAGGAGCGGAATCGGTGATTTCACTTAAAAATGCGATTGTAAGAAGAATTGGAGGGCGATTAGGTGAAGTTTGTAGAATAAATATGGCGGAAGATACGAATAAGATTTCGATTGAATTCTATTCGAACGAGGATATGTCTTATCACGTATTCCAACGGGAAATGGAAGAGATTCTAGAAGATCTTGGATTCCAGAACCTGGAAATCATTAAACTTGATAGAAGAACGATGAGGCGATAAAAATATGGCGGTGAAAGAAGTCAAACTTAGCACGATAGAAGAGGCTTTAACGACACCGACTACAGCTGAATTTAATGATGCGCTGAAGCGAAACCGTTCGGCATTTTTGTTTCGAGGCCTGCCTAACGTGAGTTATAAACTGACGACCAGCCTCAGATGGAATTGTAAAGGGAAGGCTGGTGAACTGGAACCCAGCATTTTGCGCAACTTCTCAAAATATGCAGCATCAACATCGCCGCTGAACTCTTGTTGGGAACAGATGGTTATTGGACAGCATCATGGTTTGCCAACGCGCCTGATGGACTGGACGTATTCTCCGTTGGCGGCGCTGCACTTTGCCACGAGCAGGGAAGATATTACAGGGATGAATCAACATGATGCAGTCGTTTGGGCAATCGACATTACGGAAATGAACACACTTCTTCCGGCAAAGTATCAGAAGGTGCTCAATGACGAACGAGCATATCTTTTTACCATTGATATGCTTGATAGAGTGGCAAAAGACCTCACTACATACGACAATGACATGGGCGAGGATGGCATCGTTCTTCTGGAGCCGCCTTCTATCGACCAACGGATTATTAACCAATATTCTTATTTCTCTATTATTCCGTCTGGAGTTGAGGATATTGAGCAATTCCTGGATGAAAAAACGACGAGAACGGTCAAGTATATTCTGGATAAGGAGATTCGGTGGCAGATCCGTGATATGCTCGACCAGTGCAATGTCAACGAGAGGACTATTTATCCCGGTTTGGATGGGTTGGCTTCGTGGATAAAACGGCACTATTATGTGCGGTGATATATTTGGCAATCGGCCTTCCCAGTATTATAGGCATAGAGAAAAGGCTCTTGGCTTCTGCGATAAGATGCCAAGAGCTTTTTGTATCTTGTTTTGTGAGTGGAAAGAAGGTACAATAATAGCAAATGACTCACATCTGCGAGGTGATACCATGCTGAACATCTACTTTGGAGATATGCCGGAGGCTGTCTACAATACTTCGGTCTATTTTAACTATACCTACGAGGACGAGTGGCTGACTTCTGACTTTGCCAAAGAGGTCATCAAGAAAATTGATAAGTCCGATGTCAAAGGCCCTCATGCGGTGGAAAGCCCGGTTCTGGGGGTCATCTCGCCGGAAAAACTGTCTGGAGGCACGAAAACGCTGTTGCTGATGGCAAACGACCCGGAAAAGGTATTCAATGCCTCGACTTGTGGCGATAACTGTGCACCTTTTATTCTGAAGCTGGCGAAAAAGAAGGACTTGACTATCAACCTGCGGCATCTCATGGATTTCGGAAAGAAAAAATTCCCGGTGGACGTAAAAGTTCTGAACACAGGTGATGTGGTGCACAGCATGGAAGAGTTGATGCCGATTGCATTCAAGTTCGTGTGAGGCTATAAGATGAAGGGTAAACATAAGATCGAAGTCCGAAGCAAACGGATCGTTTTTACAATAGAGCTGGAACGCAACATCACGATTCTACGAGGAGACAGCGCGACAGGAAAAACAACGCTGATTAAGATGTTGAGCGATTATGAAACCTACGGAAGAAAAAGTGGTGTAACGGTTGTTTGTGACAAGATATGTAGAGTGTTGGCTGGCGTTTACTGGGAGACACAATTGAATACGATTCGAGATAGCATTGTATTTGTGGATGAGGGCAGTACGTTTGTTTCGAGTCTGGATTTTGCACGTGCGTTCAAGCGGACAGATAACTACTATGTGCTTGTGACAAGAGAAAATCTGAGCACGCTGCCGTACAGTGTAAATGCCATTCTAGAACTAAAAAAAACGACAAGCAAATTCAAGTGCACTTACAATAAAGCGTATCCGATTTATGATTCGTTGTCTGCCAGCAACGTGAATCTGGAAAATATTGAAAAGCTGTTGACGGAGGATGCAAACTCCGGGTACCAGCTGTTTACAAAAGTCGGCGAGAAATACGGCATTGTCTGCATTTCTGCGGCAGGAAAAGATAACATCAAACAAAAGATTCTTCCGCTGAAATCAGAGAAGGTTCTGATAATTGCGGATGGCGCAGCGTTTGGACCGCAGATGAACGACATCTATCGTCTGATGCAGGAAGAAAGCGCAAAGTTCAGTTTGTACCTGCCGGAATCGCTGGAATGGCTGCTTCTGAAAGCAGATTTGCTCGGACAGCCGGATATTCTTGAAATTCTGGAACACCCGGCAGATTTCATTGAGAGCAGCGAATTCTTCAGCTGGGAGCGGTTCTTCACAAACTTACTGGAGCAGTGGACGAAGAATATCCCCTATATGCGGTATGACAAGGCGAAGCTGCCGGAATTCTACTTGCAGGAAGAAAATTTGGAGAAGATCATTGCGGAGATGGGGTAAAACACACTGGAAATTCACAAATAACGTATCATCGTTACTCCGAACGCCCTGTAATTTTGGCACCCGCTCAGGCTGCTATTAAAAAACCGAGAGCGTAAGGATTTTACAACAGTTCTCCGTTAAAAATCGAGCATAAAATAAGGCTCACCGTCAATTTGGCGGTGAGCCTTATTTGTTTGTTCATCTAGGGGATGAACTGCGTTTAATACAGAAGTGCGGAGAGTGTGCATCACAGATACACCTCCACGGTCAGGTCTGTCCATGCTGCGCGGCGGAATTGGTGGGGCATTTTATTGGCTTCACGGTAACGCTTGGCTGTTTCAAAGTCGATGGTAAATGTCAAAATCGGGCTGTCTGTTACGGCCATCAAATCGGCACGTTCATCTTTTGCTTTTCTGCGGCCAGTGTTCAATTTCCAGCGATAGGCGTAGTCACCGACAGGAGTGACGACTTCTACAAACTGGTCGATGGGTTCGGGGGCAAGACAAGCACCGTGAACATCAACTTTTTGTTCAAGAAAATCGCGAATGGCTTTCATGTTGGCCAAAATGCTCTGTGTTTCAGGAGCGGGAGTGAGGGCTTGCAGTTCTTTTTCCAGACGAGCAATCTCATCATCGGCTTGTTTGCAAAGAGCCTGATATTCTTCACGTTCCAACTCGCCGTCTGCCCGCATAGCACCGTAATTGAGCTTGCGCTTTTTGATTTTTTCGATTTGGCTCCGAATCGGTGCAGCGGACATTCGTGTGGCGGCTTTTCCGTTCTGGCAGCTTTCGATCATCTTGCAGGCACGGAGAATGGCTTTATTCTGATTGCCCCAGACCTTTTCAA
>OKXD01000245.1_pt1 | contig 17205 bp, 14 predicted proteins | sample 1607661 | NCBI WGS metagenome assembly OKXD01 (sample SAMN02674607, study PRJEB24791) | human gut metagenome, SKBSTL069 | isolation source: stool | host: Homo sapiens | place: USA | reverse complement strand
TCTAGGTACTATGACATGTATGCGCAGGGCGGTGTTACATATACGCCCTTTACGAGCGCCTAAAGGCGTTCCCTTTCTTCCTGTGTCTGTTCCGTTCTTAACGCTCACGAGCCTTGAGAGGCTCGTGGCTAAACGAAACAGCCCCAGTCAGAAACCCTATTTTTAGTCTGATAGTCCATGCTCATTCATGCTATCAAAGTGAAAACATCTCTTATATATGCTTACTCAAGTGTGTGATTGACCCTAGCGTGCTTAATCACTCTGTCTGATAAGATAATAACGCCACTAGAATTACTTGTCAAGAAGTTTCGATTGACTTTTCGATATATATTAAGTATGATATGCTTATAAATGACAATAAAAGCAACGAAAGGAGCGGTTATACTAAGTTATGGAGTATTATGAAAAGAAAATCAGTTTCTTAGGAGAAAACATACAAATCATAAGAAAACACAGGGGAATGAAACAACAGGAACTTGCCAATAAAATCGGTATCAATATGCAGAGCCTTTCCAAGATTGAACGAGGTGTGAATTATCCTACCTTTGATACATTGGAAAAGATAATGGACGTGCTGGGAGTAACACCGAATGAATTATTGTCGGGGGAATGGAAATATATTGACCACACCGAGCCATATATCATGGACGTTATCAAACGAGAACAGGATTTTAATGTTTCCTTAGATTATTTGTCTGAAAATGAATTTTTCAATGACGAAAAAGAATGTAGATTTTACATGGAAACTACATTGATTAGATACATTAGCAATTATCTTTCTAGTGAGGTAGTAGAGTTGGAAGAACTTATGGAAATCAAGCAGTTGATACAGCGTCAGAAATTGGAACGCATGATGAAAGTACATAAGGAAATGCGAGGGTTAGACCGATACAGAGAACAGCCCAAAGAGTATAAATATCACGACCCTTATGATGATTGGATATTCCGTCAGCTTGCAGATATAGACAACAGAAACAACATTCCCAACACTTCGCCACAATTAGATTTTAATGAAACGGACTATGAAGATTATCTAAAAGAGAAATGGAATAGAGGACTTTAATTTTCCTCTTGCATGAAAGATACAGCAAACAAAAAGCCCAATCAAGAGTGCAAAGCACCACCAATGGTGGTAAGGCTCTTTACAGGGTTCTTTCTTTTCTGTGGTGGGTAATCAAGCGAAAAATGAAGAAGTGTTTTGTCATGCTTTATATTTTTATCCCGACTTTGATAATTCAGATTGTGAAAATGATTAAATACAGAAAAGCTAAATAACACGATTTATATTAGCATCACTTTAATGATAAATTAGTTAGAGTGGTGCCTTATTTTTTTCTCTGTACAATCACTTAAATAGGTGCTATAGTAATGGGTAGATAGTATTCGAACAGAAACTATACCACATATTTTTTATTTTTAAACCATGAGGATTATATCAGTTTGAACGAGACCTCATCCATGCAGATTTTCATGATTGTCACTTCCCAGAAAGGAGTGATCGATATGAGAGCAGGATTTATCGGAGCGGGGAAAGTAGGATTTTCCCTTGGAAAATACCTGAAGGAAAACGGCGTAGAGATTACGGGTTACTTCAGCAAATCACCGGAATCAGCTAAATCAGCAGCAGATTTTACTAACACAAAACTATATAAGAGTATAGAGAATATCTTAAGTGACAGTGATACCCTGTTTATTACTGTGCCTGATGGACAGATAAGCAAAGTATGGGATTATATGAAGAATCTGGATATTAAAAATAAAAATATTTGTCATTGCAGCGGTTCGATTTCATCAACCGTTTTTTTTGATGGTGAAAACCTCGGTGCAAATATCTATTCGGTACATCCCCTATATGCAATAAGTGATAAGTGCGAATCATGGAAACACTTGAATAAGGCTTATTTTACTGTGGAGGGTTCGGCAGAGAATCTAGATGAGATTAAGAGTATCTTTGAGCGAGCAGGAAATAAGGTAATCGCAATGGGAGCGGAAAATAAATCTCTTTACCACTGCGGTGCAGTAGTTGTAAGCAATCTCGTAAACGGACTTTTTCAAGTGGGGGCTGAAATGCTTGTAAAATGCGGCTTTGATAAAAAAGATGCAAAGAAAGCCTTAGTGCCTTTGTTTACTGGAAATGCCGACACATTGGCAGAAAAAGGAGTTGCGGCTGCCCTCACAGGTCCTGTTGAGCGAAATGATTTGTCGACTATCACAAAACACATTGAAGCTATTAAGGCAGCATGGATAAACGAGTCTGAGGAAAAGGTGGGATATGAGATGATATATCTTTTGCTTTCAGAAAAGCTTCTCAGTATTGCACAGGAAAAACATTTAGACAGTGACTATTTGAAGATGACGGAGGTAATTAAAAATGAAAAACACAGTATCCACTTTTAAAGAACAGAAGGTTAAGGGCGATAAGATTACAATGCTGACAGCCTATGACTATTCGACAGCTAAATTGATGGATCAGTCAGGTATTAACGGTATTCTCGTTGGAGATTCTCTTGGCATGGTTATGCTCGGATACGAAAATACTTTGCCGGTAACAATGGAAGATATGATTCACCATACAAGAGCAGTTACAAGAGGTGCCAAAGATGCCTTAGTAGTTGGAGATATGCCGTTTATGTCATATCAAGTTTCAGTTGAAGAGGCCATGTATAACGCAGGAAGACTTATGAAAGAAGGAAGATGTCAAGCAGTAAAGCTAGAAGGTGGAGCCTCTGTTTGTCCACAGATTAAAGCTATTACAGCTGCTTCAATTCCTGTTATGGCACATATTGGACTTACACCTCAGTCAGTGAACGTTTTTGGAGGCTTTAAAGTTCAGGGAAAAAGTGAAGAGGGAGCAAAGAAACTCATTGAAGAGGCAAAAGCTGTTGAAGAAGCAGGAGCATTTGCGATTGTTTTGGAATGCGTACCTGCAAAATTAGCGGAAATTATTTCTGAAAGCATTAATATTCCTACAATAGGAATAGGTGCAGGATCTGGCTGCGATGGACAGATTCTCGTTTATCAGGACATGCTTGGAATGGTCTCTGACTTTACACCTAAATTCGTAAAACAATTCGCAAAGGTAGGAGATGTAATGAAAGAAGCCTTTGCTGCATATATAGAAGAAACTAAACAGGGAAGCTTTCCAGCACCTGAACACACATTTAAAATTTCAGAAGATGTAATTAACAAGTTATATTAGGAGATAGAACGATGAAAATAGTAAAAACCGTAGATGAAGTGAGAGTTATAGTCAAAGAATGGAAGAAAGAAGGTCTTACAGTAGGTCTTGTTCCTACTATGGGATTTTTGCACGAAGGACATAAGAGTTTAATTACAAGGGCTGTTTCAGAAAACGATAGAGTTGTTGTCAGTGATTTTGTAAATCCGACTCAATTTGGAGTAGGGGAAGATTTGGAAAGCTATCCGAGGGATTTGGAAAGGGATACTATGCTATGTGAGGAGGCAGGTGCTAATTTAATATTTAATCCTGAGCCGGAAAATATGTATTTTGACGATTTTTCAACATATGTAAACATAGAAAGTCTTTCAGAGGAACTTTGTGGAAAATCACGACCAATACATTTCAGGGGTGTAGGCACAGTAGTATCTAAACTTTTTAATATTGTAAATCCCGACAGAGCTTACTTTGGTCAAAAGGATGCACAGCAGCTTGCGATTATAAAAAGAATGGTTAGAGATTTGAACTTTGATATCGAAATTGTGGGCTGCCCTATAGTTAGAGAAGAGGATGGTCTTGCAAAGAGTTCAAGAAATACATATCTAAGCAAAGATGAGAGAAAGGCGGCACTAATTTTAAGCAAAGCAGTTAAGCTCGGAGAAGATATGGCAAAAGCAGGAGAAAAAGATACAGATAAAATTGTATCAGAAATGATTAAGCTTATTGAAACTGAGCCTATGGCGAAAATAGATTATGTTCAGGCTGTAGACGCTGTTTCAGTTAAACCGGTCAAGGAGATGACAGCACCAGTACTAGTTGCCATGGCAGTTTATATCGGCAAAACCAGATTGATTGACAACTTTATTTACGAAGGTTAAACGGGGGTTAAATATGACATTTGAAATGTTAAAGGGGAAGATACACAGAGCTACAGTAGTTCAAGCAGAACTTGATTATGTAGGAAGCATCACTGTAGACGAAGACTTACTTGACAGTGCCGGAATTTTGGAGTATGAAAAGGTAAGTATCGTAGATATAAATAATGGGAACAGATTTGAGACATACACAATTGCAGGAGAAAGAGGCAGCGGAATGATATGTCTCAATGGAGCTGCTGCAAGATGTGTTCAGACAGGTGATAAGATAATCATAATGTGCTATGCACAGATGACTCCAGAAGAGGTAAAGAAAAATCCACCTAAAGTAGTATTTGTAGATGAGGATAACAAAATATCAAGAGTCGCAAGATACGAAAAACATGGTAAGCTATAAGACATGTAATTTGCAAATAAAAAAGGGCATTTCGGTAATTAAAAAATGTAAAAGGTGAAGAATATGTCATCTGCCCTCGTTGTGAGCAAGAAGTTTATAAAGAAGTAATAATTTATCCATTTTGTAACTTTGGCATAATGGCATGGCTTGAAGGAGAAAATGATGAAAATAGCAAACCAGTGAAAGATAAATCTAAGTAAAATCTCAGCTTAACAATTTAATATCTATATTTACAAAGCAGTTGGTCTTATGATTGACTGCTTTTAAAAAAGACACCGTTTAGGTGTGAGGTCTTTTTAGTGTTATTTATAGTCATATCAAGGCTCGTTTAATTATGGTAAATTCGTGGTAAAATGAGTGCTTTTCTATACTTCAAAATATTTGAAAGTATAGTGTTTATACGGATAATCAAAAATTAGATATAAAATTTGCTATAAATCTTAGTGCAAAGTGGGATGGTGTAATGAAAAGAAAAGTTATTGTCAGCATAACTTTTGTAGTATTGCTATGTAGTATTGTTTTGTGCGTGATAAATCAAAAAAAAGCTCCATTTATTGAAGGTGTCATTGTTGAAAAAAACGAGCGATTTTTTACCATAGAAACGGATATACAAGAAAAAATAGTCTGTACTTTGCCAAAAGAATATGATTATCAAGATATATCGCTGGGAGATAACATAAGAGTGTATTATAAAGGCGAAATTTTAGAAATAAGTCCTGCACGAATAAAGAATGTAAAAGAAATTAAAAAAATATAATATCCTTGCAAACGGAAAGGAGTGAATATGAAGAAAAATAAGATTGTGAATAAAATAGGCATTTTAGTTTTAGCAGTAATGCTTAGTATCTTATCTTCAATTACGGTGTTAGCGAGTGAACCAGAAGAAGCAGAATTAGGACCACGTCAAGACATAAGCAAAAATTTAACAACCGGTGAAATTACAGTAAACGAGATTCCTGCCAATCTTAACAAAAATAGTAGTGATGTTATGGAGCCATTTATTCCGGAAGGAATGAAAGTTGATCCTACGACAAGGGAAGTTATAGGTCCAGACAACAGATATAGGATAACAGATACTACTGCATATCCTAATTCTGCAATTTGTTATATGGAAATGAAGTTTCCTGATGACGATGGTTTATATGTCGGAACAGCATGGATGTATGGAGAACGTGTTGCAATGACAGCAGGACATTGTGTTTATGATGCAAGTTTAGGCGGTTGGGCAGAATGGGTTAGAATTTATCCGGGAAGTAATGGTGGAACATCACCTTATGGGGTACATTATGCCTCAGTGTTACATACTGATACAAAATATATAGAATCTGAAAATTCTAATTATGATTGGGGATTATTAGAATTTAGTTCTGATATAGGTAGTTCAACGGGATACTTTGGTGCTTCATGGACAACATCAAGTTTAGTTGGAACGGGTATTGTTGTAAGGGGATATCCTGTAGAAAAAAATGCTCAAATGTGGTCAATGTCTGGAAGCATTGCAGCAAGCGGTACATTCAAATTAAGTTACTATATTGATACAACAGGTGGTCAAAGCGGATCGCCGGTATATAAAAATGATGGAAATTATAGGTGTGTTGGTATTCATACAAATTACAATTCGCTTGGATATAATCAAGCAGAAAGGATCGATGAATCATTATTTGATATTATGAATCAGTATAGATAATTTTTAGAGTTAATGTTTGCAAGGATATTTTTTGGATTTTATGATTATGAACAAAGGTAATAAATAAAATTTTCTACGCAGATGTAGTGGGCGACTATATTGGCATAGACAGAGAGGAAAAAGACAAAAATGTATTTATATTGGCAGAAATGCCACAAGAAGCCATTTCCCCTTGTTTATTGTCAGAGCCATAAGGAAAAGAGTGTCAAGGGCGGTCGAAAGACCGCAGAGTTTTCCCTTGATACTCTTTTTTTGTTGGATATCATGTCGGAGGGGAAAATGGCTGTCAGTCCGTTCCGTTACTTCCCCCTGTGCTTCATTGTCCGTTCCGGCGGAAGAAAGTAAAGGGTGGTCTGCGACCATTTTTTATCTGCTGCATTCGCTGATCGGCAAGCCGAAGCTCATACTGCAGATAAAAAACAAGCCCTTGACTGTCTCCCTCCTACACTTCCAAAGTCGCCCAAGAGGAAGTAAGCTCTACTATATTCTTGGCAGAATATACGCACGAATATATCCGCTTGATATAGGGTGTCTATCATGCTATAATATGTGTAGCGGATATATTGCAAGTTCCCTAAAGTGTTACCACTTTAGAACTTGTGAGGGTGGCAAGCCCCCCTTCAATCCCCCTTTTAAGCGAGCCGACAGGCTCATTATGCGGTGGTGCTACCACCGAGAAAGTGAGGTCAGCATGGATAAGAAATATATCGAAAATCAGTATCGTCTAGCGGTGTTGGACTTCCAGACCGCCCGGAACGAAGATGAACAGTGGGAAGCAAGAAAGACTATGGCAAGGCTGGAGCAGATAGCCGCACAGGAATACGGTTTTGAATACGCAGATGAACTGCACGAAAAAGAAATAGGGAGGAAAGGACTATGAAAGTTGGAAAGTTCCAGATTGGAAGATACCATGCCATCATCAGAAAGAGCTATGCGGACGGAAGCGTGGACTATGAAACGTCCTTTTCCGACCATGCCGATTTAATGGAAAGTGTGTACTGTCTGAGGTTGTGTATCGGGAAAATGGTAGGGATTGCTACAGATACCCCGAAAGTCCTTACTGGGGTGCAGGTTATCCGGGGAAAGGAGAACATTGTCCGGGAACTGGAGGGAAAGCAGCCATGAATAAGACAAGACCTAAACAATTATCATTCCGGGTAAGTGAAGAAGAATACCAGCAGTTGCAGCAGAAGATTTCAGAGAGTGGAAAGAACCAACAGGAGTATATCCTTTCCTGCGTGCTGGAGAAGCAGATCGTGAATACGGACGGTATCAAGGAACTTATCCCGGAACTGAAACGGATAGGGAACAACCTCAATCAAATAGCAAAGCGGTGTAATGAGGGGGGAATGTTGCCGAGTGAAGCGGAAGTGCGGAAGCATGGAGAGGAGCTGAACAAAGTATGGCAGTCATTAAGGCGGTATCTTCAAAGGCGGGCATAGGGCATGCCATAGATTATGTGACGAAAAAAGAAAAGACAGAGGAGAAGCTTGTAAGCGGTCTGCATTGTGAGCCGGAGACAGTCAAGGAAGAAATGCAAGCCACAAAGGAACTGTGGGGCAAGACGGACGGAAGAACCTATAAGCATTATGTACAATCCTACCATGAGGACGAGGAAATAACCCCGGAGCAGGCTCACAAGAACGCTGTCGAGCTGGCAGAGCATACAAAGGCATGGAAAGGGCATGAAGTTCTGATAGCCACTCATATAGACAAGGGGCATATACACACGCACTTTATTGTCAATTCCGTAAATTATGAGAACGGTCATAAGCTCCAATGGAGTAAGCACGACCTTAAAGACCTAAAGGAACGGTGCAACGAGCAGAGCCGGGAACAGGGCTTGCATGTGCCGGAGAAAGGAAAAACATTTGCTGGAGAAGTCCGGGAAGAAACGGTGGCATGGAGCAAAGACACCTACCAGCTTTTGAAACAGGCAGAGCAGGGAAAGGTCAAGAGCTATGTGCTAGATATTGCCCTTGCGGTGCTGGATTGTAAGGAAACAGCGACCAGCAGGGAAACCTTTATCCGGCTGATGAATGAAAGAGGGTACGGTGTGGACTGGCAGGACAGCCACAAGTACATCACATATACCGACTTAGCCAGGGAACAGGCAGGAGAAAAGGCTTGTAAAATCAGGGATAACAAGCTGGAAAAATACTACAATATGGATTTCGGAAAGGAGAGCATGGAGCATGAGTTTGAGAGAAATGCACGAACAGCAGAAGCAGAGCAGTCCAAGAGAGCAGCTTCAAGAGTTAAACCGACAGAGCCGGACAGAGCTGGAAAACAGTCTGCTCAAAGAAGCGTTGGCGATGTCGAGCGAGAACTGCGAGGAATTGATGAAGCAGTCAAATCAAGAACAAGTAAGGGCAGAGCGGAACAGGCAGAGAGACGCAGAGCAGAACAGGAAGCTCATCAGCGAGCTGAAGCAGAGCGTAGAGCTACTGAAGAACAGCAACGAATTGCTTCAAGACGCTATATCGGGCGAGGTTGGGAGTTTGAAAGATGAGGTTAAGGAAAATACCGTCCAAGAGGTTAGAAAGGCATTACAGGCGAATATAGAGGCTATACAGAGGGCTACAAAGCTTCTTGAGAAGCAGTCTGATACACTTACGAGCGTGATGAAGCAGAAGATCCGGGAGCTGGAGGAAAGCAAAAACAGCTTTTTCAGATATGAGGGTTTGAAACTGTACTTGTTTTGGGGCGGTATGGTCTGTAATATTTTAGTATTTCTTATGCTAGCGTCTAGCATGTTTGGTAGGTGAAAATATATCTAGTTAGATAAAAAAAGGTAAAAAAACCTATTGATAAGATTAGCGGTCAAGGCGAGAGGGAGTGAGGGGGAAAAGACTATGGCAAAATATACCAAAAGGAGAGATAAAAGAAGGTATGAGTGGAAGTCTGCTTATCGGGAGAAAGAAGCCCTTATGCTGGAGAGGGGATACCCGGAAGTAAGTCCTCATGATTTCTATCGGGAGTTGTTTCCGGCTGGCAGTCTCCAGCAAGAGCCGGAGGACGGAAAAGGCAATATTATAGCGACACAGATTAGACCGTCCGGCAAAGGAAGAACCCGGCAATGGGTAATTGATGATAGTCTGAAAATGCTGGATAAGGTCATAGGGGATAGGTTTGGGCTGATACCGCCTATTAGTTTTTACGGAAAGTCACACACGAAAGAGAACGCTCATGAGCTGTTTGCGGTGGTGGTGGATGTGGACTATGTAGGTAAACAGCAGTTAAAGAACCTGTTGAAGCAGTTTGGGAATGGTGTGCAGCTTCGTCCGACTTATCTTGTCAGCTCTGGCAAGGGAGTACATCTTTACTATTTCTTGCAAGAGCCGGTTCAGTTGTATCGAAACCGGGAAGAAGTACTTGCGGAGCTGAAAGAAGCCTTTATCCGGCGGCTATGGAATGATACCAGCTCTATCCGTCCGGACAGCCCGGATATAACCGGAATTTATCAAGGGTTCCGGTGTGTGGGGAGTCAGTCGAAGCTGGGTGCAGATTTCCCAGTAAAAGCCTATAAGCTGTCAGAGAATCGTTACACGCTGGAGGATATAAAAGCCAGCATACCGAGCTGTAAGGTAGACCTTGCTCCGTTGTATGAGAAGCCGAGAAGAAAAAGTACCGTTACGTTGGAAGAAGCAAAGGAGCTGTACCCGGAGTGGTATGAGAAACGGATCGTGCAGGGAGAGCCGAAGCAGAAAAGTAAGAAGCAGGGCGGTACGTGGGTATGTAATGAAGCTTTATATGAGTGGTGGAAACGGAAAATAACCGAGGAAGTGAAAGCTGGAGGGCGTTACTTTTCCATTATGGCATTGTGTTCTTATGGATTGAAGTGTGGCATATCAGAGTATAAGATAAGGCGAGATGCTTATGCGTTTCTGGATCATTTAGAGAGCCTTACCGAGGACGAGGACAACCATTTCAGCCGGGCAGATGTGAAAGACGCTCTCCGGGCATTGAAAGGGGACAGAAAAAGGCTGTCAACGATAGCAAGTCGGGAATGGATAGAGGACAATACAAAGGTAACGATACCAGCAAATAAGCGGAATTATAGAAAGCAAAAAGACCATATAAAGGTTATGAATACTATGAAAGCTCTAAAAAAGCAGTTAGGAGAAGAAGTAAGGGAGGGGAGACCAAAAGGGAGCGGAACAGCGGAGCATACTGTCAGAGAATGGCAGGAGAGACATCAAACAGGAAGGAAAGCAGATTGTATTCGGGATACAGGACTTGCAAAGCATACTGTTTATAAGTGGTGGAAAGATATAAACAATGAAAATATATAGGGAAAAAGGAGTTATTTAATAGCTCCTTTTTCCCTACTGTCTATTGCTGAAGATTTGAGGAAACATGAAGGAATTTTGATAAAAAAAGATAATTTATCAGATATATTAAAACCAAGGTTATTATTCCAATAATGATGCTAATAGGCAATATTTTTTTTATAAATAGTGTTGCAAGAGACGTTCCTAAAAGAAACGCAGATCCATATGGAATAACAATATTCAACATAAAAATTTTATTATGTTTTTTTCGTAAGGTTGATTGATTACAAATTGATTTTAGAATGTGGTTAAATAAATACAAACATAGTATATTTAGTAAAATAAAAATAATCAAAAAACCAATGATGAAAAGTATATGATGTTTTTGTATAAATAAAAGTAATTCTATATGTTGTATTTGAAAGTTATCAATACCAACTAAAGAAAAGTCTGAAAATCCAGTTTCGTCAGATATAGACTTTATATTTTTTAAAATTTGTGATTCCTCAACAAATGGTAGTAAATCACAATTTATCATAGCAAAGTATAATAATGATTCAAATTGAAAATTAGTTTTGTCCACTTCCCAAAGAGTGGAAGGGTAAGGAATAAGCATATAAGTATCCAAAGTGATATTAGATGTATTTTTATAATTTATAGAACAATCTGTTTCTATAAATCCGATAACTTCAAAATTAGTATTTTTACTATAATAATTTCCAGTAATTATGTCTCCGATTTTATAAAAAGATTTATATTCAGAACCCAATAGAACAGGAATCGAGTTATCTTTATATGATATACTATTCCATGCAATTTCGGAATTTCCCTCAACTTCTATATTATAAAAATCATAAGCTTTTTGATTAAGTTGTAACGCTTTTATATTTATTGTAGGAGACTGACTATTATCAATAAATTCATCAGAATTATAATAAAAGCGTTGGTCTCCATTAAAGTCATCTACAGCGATAGCCTGATTGAATGAGGTTAAAACATCGAAGTTACTTGATGCATTTAATGTGTTATAGAAGTTTGCTAATATATTTATGTTTTGATTGTCTGTTCTAAAATTATAAAATTCATCTGGATCATAAAAATTGTCAACCATTTTGTAAAAATCATTTTGTGATGAAAGTGTTTTAAATCCACCATTGCTTTGCGGAATAGAAGCGATGAAAGGAACAAATACACCTGACAAAGTAAAATATATTGAAAAAATAATAAAAGAAAATAATGTTATAAAATATTTTTTAGTGTTCATAGAAGACTCCTTAAAAAGAATATAGTAAAAAAAGCAAAGGATTTTACAATCCTTTGCTTTTTTGTTTGTGAAGAATCAACTTCCGTAATAGGTTCTAGCAGATCCTGAAGTATCACCGTTAAAACTCCACCAAGGAGATATTGCTTCTGTTCCGTCAGTTCCCCATTGACGTCCAGAATCAGTAAGAATTGCACCCCAGTCTTCCATTCTTGCTCTTGTGTAGTGATATTTTCCAACCCAAGTAGTCCAACCATGTGCTCTTTTTTGAGATGTACCATTGTGTGTACGTTCTTCTGCTTTACCTGTATGTTTTGGAGAAGCGTATGTAGTGCCATCCTCCATTGCTTTTGAATATGCTTGAGGATTAACAAAATAACCATCTTCTTCACTCCATCCACCTATTGCGTTAGATTCAGAAGTAACAACTGAAGTTTCCGGTTCAGCAGCAAAAGTGGTTACTGGATTAAGTGCTAGTACAAGACCTAAACTTAAAATAGAAACACCGAAACGCTTGAATTTGTTCATAAAAAAATCCTCCTTTTCTTTGTAAGTTCTTTAAAAAGTTTATAATAGGAAACATATAAATGTCAATATGCCGAATAAATAAATAAAAAAAAAAAAAAATGTATAAAATGCATAAAAATAAAAATTGCGGAGAAAATTGAGTGATACGTATAAAAAATATAATAATTGCGTAAACTTGATTTGCCTGAGAGCATATGCTATAATGGCAATAGCTAAGAAAAGATATAATGTGTCACGTAGACACAAAACGAACCCCCAGTAGCAGCCACTACTGGGGGTTCTTCTCATTTTACGGTTGAGCTTCCGTTAGGCTAGTTGTCGCTGTCATCTCCGTCTAACCATTTGCAAATATAGTAGCCAACTACACTTGCCAGTACGGAAACAAGAAAAGATATAATTTCTGACACGTAGACACACCCCCTTTCTGTTGCCAGAATGGGTGCGACAACGCTGGATATTATATCATAAAGACAGAAATGCTACAAGAAGACATTTCCCCTTGTTTATCATCAAAGCCATAAGAAAAAGAGTGTCAAGGGCGGTTATAGACCGCAGCGTTTACCCTTGATACTCTTTTTTGGTTGGCTATAATGCCGGAGGGGAAAACGGCTGTCCGTCCGTTCCGTTACTTCCCCCTGTGCTTCATTGTCCGTTCCGGCGGAAGAAAGTAAAGGGTGGTCTGCGACCATTTTTTATCTGCTGCATTCGCTGATCGGCAAGCCGAAGCTCATACTGCAGATAAAAAACAAGCCCTTGACTGTCTCCCTCCTACACTTCCAAAGTCGCCCAAGAGGAAGTAAGCTCTACTATATTCTTGGCAGAATATACGCACGAATATATCCGCTTGATATAGGGTGTCTATCATGCTATAATATGTGTAGCGGATATATTGCAAGTTCCCTAAAGTGTTACCACTTTAGAACTTGTGAGGGTGGCAAGCCCCCCTTCAATCCCCCTTTTAAGCGAGCCGACAGGCTCATTATGCGGTGGTGCTACCACCGAGAAAGTGAGGTCAGCATGGATAAGAAATATATCGAAAATCAGTATCGTCTAGCGGTGTTGGACTTCCAGACCGCCCGGAACGAAGATGAACAGTGGGAAGCAAGAAAGACTATGGCAAGGCTGGAGCAGATAGCCGCACAGGAATACGGTTTTGAATACGCAGATGAACTGCACGAAAAAGAAATAGGGAGGAAAGGACTATGAAAGTTGGAAAGTTCCAGATTGGAAGATACCATGCCATCATCAGAAAGAGCTATGCGGACGGAAGCGTGGACTATGAAACGTCCTTTTCCGACCATGCCGATTTAATGGAAAGTGTGTACTGTCTGAGGTTGTGTATCGGGAAAATGGTAGGGATTGCTACAGATACCCCGAAAGTCCTTACTGGGGTGCAGGTTATCCGGGGAAAGGAGAACATTGTCCGGGAACTGGAGGGAAAGCAGCCATGAATAAGACAAGACCTAAACAATTATCATTCCGGGTAAGTGAAGAAGAATACCAGCAGTTGCAGCAGAAGATTTCAGAGAGTGGAAAGAACCAACAGGAGTATATCCTTTCCTGCGTGCTGGAGAAGCAGATCGTGAATACGGACGGTATCAAGGAACTTATCCCGGAACTGAAACGGATAGGGAACAACCTCAATCAAATAGCAAAGCGGTGTAATGAGGGGGGAATGTTGCCGAGTGAAGCGGAAGTGCGGAAGCATGGAGAGGAGCTGAACAAAGTATGGCAGTCATTAAGGCGGTATCTTCAAAGGCGGGCATAGGGCATGCCATAGATTATGTGACGAAAAAAGAAAAGACAGAGGAGAAGCTTGTAAGCGGTCTGCATTGTGAGCCGGAGACAGTCAAGGAAGAAATGCAAGCCACAAAGGAACTGTGGGGCAAGACGGACGGAAGAACCTATAAGCATTATGTACAATCCTACCATGAGGACGAGGAAATAACCCCGGAGCAGGCTCACAAGAACGCTGTCGAGCTGGCAGAGCATACAAAGGCATGGAAAGGGCATGAAGTTCTGATAGCCACTCATATAGACAAGGGGCATATACACACGCACTTTATTGTCAATTCCGTAAATTATGAGAACGGTCATAAGCTCCAATGGAGTAAGCACGACCTTAAAGACCTAAAGGAACGGTGCAACGAGCAGAGCCGGGAACAGGGCTTGCATGTGCCGGAGAAAGGAAAAACATTTGCTGGAGAAGTCCGGGAAGAAACGGTGGCATGGAGCAAAGACACCTACCAGCTTTTGAAACAGGCAGAGCAGGGAAAGGTCAAGAGCTATGTGCTAGATATTGCCCTTGCGGTGCTGGATTGTAAGGAAACAGCGACCAGCAGGGAAACCTTTATCCGGCTGATGAATGAAAGAGGGTACGGTGTGGACTGGCAGGACAGCCACAAGTACATCACATATACCGACTTAGCCAGGGAACAGGCAGGAGAAAAGGCTTGTAAAATCAGGGATAACAAGCTGGAAAAATACTACAATATGGATTTCGGAAAGGAGAGCATGGAGCATGAGTTTGAGAGAAATGCACGAACAGCAGAAGCAGAGCAGTCCAAGAGAGCAGCTTCAAGAGTTAAACCGACAGAGCCGGACAGAGCTGGAAAACAGTCTGCTCAAAGAAGCGTTGGCGATGTCGAGCGAGAACTGCGAGGAATTGATGAAGCAGTCAAATCAAGAACAAGTAAGGGCAGAGCGGAACAGGCAGAGAGACGCAGAGCAGAACAGGAAGCTCATCAGCGAGCTGAAGCAGAGCGTAGAGCTACTGAAGAACAGCAACGAATTGCTTCAAGACGCTATATCGGGCGAGGTTGGGAGTTTGAAAGATGAGGTTAAGGAAAATACCGTCCAAGAGGTTAGAAAGGCATTACAGGCGAATATAGAGGCTATACAGAGGGCTACAAAGCTTCTTGAGAAGCAGTCTGATACACTTACGAGCGTGATGAAGCAGAAGATCCGGGAGCTGGAGGAAAGCAAAAACAGCTTTTTCAGATATGAGGGTTTGAAACTGTACTTGTTTTGGGGCGGTATGGTCTGTAATATTTTAGTATTTCTTATGCTAGCGTCTAGCATGTTTGGTAGGTGAAAATATATCTAGTTAGATAAAAAAAGGTAAAAAAACCTATTGATAAGATTAGCGGTCAAGGCGAGAGGGAGTGAGGGGGAAAAGACTATGGCAAAATATACCAAAAGGAGAGATAAAAGAAGGTATGAGTGGAAGTCTGCTTATCGGGAGAAAGAAGCCCTTATGCTGGAGAGGGGATACCCGGAAGTAAGTCCTCATGATTTCTATCGGGAGTTGTTTCCGGCTGGCAGTCTCCAGCAAGAGCCGGAGGACGGAAAAGGCAATATTATAGCGACACAGATTAGACCGTCCGGCAAAGGAAGAACCCGGCAATGGGTAATTGATGATAGTCTGAAAATGCTGGATAAGGTCATAGGGGATAGGTTTGGGCTGATACCGCCTATTAGTTTTTACGGAAAGTCACACACGAAAGAGAACGCTCATGAGCTGTTTGCGGTGGTGGTGGATGTGGACTATGTAGGTAAACAGCAGTTAAAGAACCTGTTGAAGCAGTTTGGGAATGGCGTACAGCTTCGTCCGACTTATCTTGTCAGCTCCGGCAAGGGCGTACATCTTTACTATTTCTTGCAGGAGCCGGTTCAGTTGTATCGAAACCGGGAAGAAGTGCTTGCAGAGCTAAAAGAAGCTCTTATCCGGCGGCTATGGAATGATACCAGCTCTATTCGTCCGGACAGCCCGGATATAACCGGCATTTATCAAGGTTTTCGGTGTGTGGGCAGTCAGTCGAAGCTGGGGGCAGATTTTCCAGTAAAAGCCTATAAGTTGTCAGAGAACCGTTACACGCTGGAGGATATAAAAGCCAGCATACCGAGCTGTAAGGTTGACTTTGCTCCGTTGTACGAGAAGCCGAGAAGAAAAAGCACCGTTACGCTGGAAGAAGCAAAGGAGCTGTACCCGGATTGGTATGAGAAGCGGATCGTGCAGGGAGAGCCGAAGCAGAAAAGTAAAAAGCAGGGCGGTACGTGGGTGTGTAACGAAGCTTTATATGAGTGGTGGAAACGGAAAATAACAGAGGAAGTAAAAGCCGGAGGACGTTACTTTTCCATTATGGCATTATGCTCTTATGGCTTGAAGTGTGGTGTGTCGGAGTATAGGATAAGACGAGATGCCTATGCGTTTTTAGAGCATTTAGAGAGTCTAACCGAGGACGAGGACAACCATTTCAGCAGGGCAGATGTGAAGGACGCTCTCCGAGCATTAAAAGGGGATAGAAAAAGGCTTTCAACGATAGCAAGCCGGGAATGGATAGAGGATAACACAAAGGTTACGATACCAGCAAATAAGCGGAATTACAGAAAACAAGAAGCCCATTTATATCTTGCTAGGCGAAAAAAAGAGGATATGAAAGTCATAGGCGAAGTAGTAAATGAGGGTAGACCAACTGCAGAGCAAACGGTCAGAGAATGGCAGGAGAGCCACCCGGCAGGAAAGAAAGCGGACTGCATACGGGAAACAGGATTGAGCAAGCCCACCGTTTACAAGTGGTGGAAGTAGGGAATACTTGAAATGGCTATCTGAATATGCTATAATGGCGATAGCTAAAAAGGATATGGTACCACGAGTACACAAAGTGAAAGCCCCGGAGGTGACGCTCCGGGGCTTTCTTTAGGTTAGTTGTCACTGTCGTTTCCGTCTAACCATTTGCAGATGTAGTAGCTGGTTACGCCTGCCATAACGGAAACCAAAAAGGATATAATAATTTCCACGAGTACACCCCCTTTCTGTTGCCAGATTGGGTGCGACAACGTTGAATATTATATCATATACTGATAGTGTATTACAATTTAATTCTCTAATTTAATGTATCAAGGAAATAATAAGAACAGCTTGTCTTATTTGTGAAAATTATGATATAATTGCTATAAATCTTAGTGCAAAGTGGGATGGTGTAATGAAAAGAAAAGTTATTGT
>OKXD01000242.1_pt1 | contig 17277 bp, 15 predicted proteins | sample 1607661 | NCBI WGS metagenome assembly OKXD01 (sample SAMN02674607, study PRJEB24791) | human gut metagenome, SKBSTL069 | isolation source: stool | host: Homo sapiens | place: USA | reverse complement strand
AACGGTATAAGTTGTAGTCCTTTTCCATCCGAGCTGATTCTGACACAGCTTTACAAGCTCGACGGCAGTAACCGGCTCATGCTCCCACATAATCAAGCAAAACCTATACTCACTTTCGTGAATCTTCGGAAAATCCATATTCATGCCCTCCGTGTCTACACCGTTAGACTCCATAGATAGTCTACCACATTAGACAATCAAAATCAATAGAGTTCACAGAAAAGATACAAAAAAATTGCCCGCAGAATTTCTCCCACGGGCAAGGTGTTGGTTAGCTATCAAGCGGTTTGTATTCAGTTACAGTTTTCAAATAGGTTTCTGGATTACCGTTCAATATCAAGTCTGCATATCCAATCGGATCATTGTAGATCAGATAGTCCAATTCTGACCGCTGATACATATTATCGGCAACCTCATTCTCCACGGCGATGGTATCAATGGCAATCATGCTGCCATTTGCAAATTTCAGCTCCACACAGGCAGTATCCATATTGAACTCACAAGAAAGTAAACGCTTCATTTTGCCCTCCTTAGATCATGCCGAAGTGCTTGAGCGCCTCCTTGATTGCTTTTTCCTTATCGGGCGGGCATTGGGGCTGTTTTGCATCATCGGACTTCGGTTTGTTGTAATTTTCTCGCTCGATGATACCGCATTTCTGCTTCACCTGAGCGATATACAAGCTGCTGACCTTGAGTCCGGTATGCTCCAGCACATATTCCTTGATTTCCGAATAGGTGGCTTTCTTCTCTGCATCGGTGAGATCAAGTTCGTCCATGTGGATGTCTACCTCGATATGTTGCTTTGCATTAAGTTTGGACAATAAACATACCGTCTCGACGGTTGTTTCAGTTTCCAAGGGAAGTTCTTTCACTTCCTCGCCATCAACAGGCACAGGGAAATTGAATACAATCTTCTTTATCCAGCTTCCGTCTTTTCTCTTTTCCGGGAACATCTCAATTCGCTCGATAAAGGCTTTCATAAACTCTTTCTGTTCCGCTTCTGTTGCGGAATGGTAGACTTCATCAAATGCCAGTAAGAGCCGATAAATGTTATCGCCGGATATTTTCTCCTGCTGGATACTGCGTATCTGACTTTGCAATTCGCCAATCTGAACTTCGATTTCCTCTATCGTATCATACTGCTCATCATAGCGGCGCTGCAAGTCCAAAATCTTTCTGTCATAGTGGGCATCATTGATGTCCAAGGTATCCATCTGACGCTCCAAGCGGCTTTTCGTTCCAAAGGCTTGCTTTAGCCGCCCTTGTAGGACAGCAATCTGCCGTTCCATATCTTCTGTATCAACTGCTGTTCCGATTTTCGCCTGAATCGCTTCTACAAACCGTGGATTGTTGACCATAGCGGAGATAACCTTCGCCACAAATTTGTTGATTTCCGTCTGCTCGATATTCAGACGGAAACTGCACTCATGCCCGGTAGGTGTTACCGTATTTTTGCAGTAGTAATAATACCGTGTTTTCTTGTCCTTGCTGTGCGCCTTGGCGATATTGCCGTACATACTCTTTCCGCAGCATGGGCATTTCAAGATACCGGACAGGATGTGTGCGTGGTCTGGATTGTTAACCTTTTCCCGCTTAAAAGAATTGATCTTGCGCTTTTCCTGTGCCAGATACCAATCCTCTTCAGAAATGATAGCTTCGTGTTGTCCTTCATAAACCGGGAACTCCGACTGCTCAACCACGTGCATCTCGTTTCTTGTACCCTGTTTCTTTTCTGTTCTTCGTCTGCCGTAAGCAATCTTTCCCATATAAACAGGATTGTACAATACATTTTTCACAAAATCTCTTGAAAATCCCGGAATGGTATTATTCTGTCTTAGTTTCTTAGTATAACCATTGCGGTTCAGATATTTTGCAACTCCTGCAACACCCTCATTAGTGTGAATGTAGCGGTCATAAATGACACGAATTACTTCCACTTCGTCCTCTGCAATGACAAGGTTTCCATTTTCCAGTTTGTATCCATATGGAGCGAAACCGCCGTTCCATTTGCCCTCACGAGCCTTTTGCTCACGTCCTGCCATTGTCTGTGTGCGGATATTTTCTCGCTCAATCTCTGCCACCGCAGACAGCACAGAGATCATCAGCTTTCCTGCATCCTTGGAGCTGTCAATGCCATCCTCCACGCAGATCAGATTGACACCGAAATCCTGCATGAGTTGCAAAGAATTCAGAACGTCCGCTGCATTTCTGCCAAATCGGGACAGCTTAAAGACCAACACATAAGAAACATCATCTTTGCCGTCCTGGATGTCATTCAGCATCCGTTGAAACTCCTGCCGCCCTTGAATGTTCTTTCCGGAAAAGCCCTCGTCAGAATACTCCCCGGCAACGATCATATCCTCGTATGCCGCATACTTCCGCAGCTTGTCACGCTGGGCATCCAAGCTGTATCCGTCAACCTGCATCGAGGTGGACACTCTTGTATAAAGATAGCATTTAAGTTGTTTCTTTTTCAGAATCTCCACCTCCCTCATTCCTTCCTTTTACCATAAGTCCCTCGTTGCGGATATAATACTCCAAAAGCCACAGCACATAATCCGGTGCATGGCGGTTGTCCAATTCCCACTCGGTCATAGTCCGGTAAGGAATATGGACGAGCTTGCAAAAATCTTTCCGGTTCAGTCCTGTGCTTTCACGCAACTTAATAATTCTGTTTTTACAATCCATTCGTCTTTTCTCCAAAAAAGCAAAAATACACGTTGCGTACATATTATAGCATAGCCGCAACAAGTACGCAACGTGTAAATTGTAAATTTTTACGCAGCCTTATCCGTCAAAGGCTGCGCTTGCTTATCATCCTTGGAACACTCCACCGTTTGCGGAGTGTCCTGCTCTAATTTATCCAAAACCTGATGCCCGTACTTCTGGAGCATCTGGCTCATAACATCCACACAGCGGTCAAATGCCGCATTATATTTCGCTTCCTCATAATATTTCTTCAATAGGCGATTCCTCCATCAAAGTTCCATATCCTGTCCACGCTTCCGGGCAGGGTGTTTGTGTTCCTGCGTTTCCTTTCCTCTGATGAGGATAGAATTGATAAAAGCCCGAACCTTTTCGGATGCGATTTCCAGTGCATCCAGAAAAGGCTGGGCTTTCTGTTTCAGTTCCATATATTTTTCGTTTACTGCTTCATACCGCTGTTTCCAGATGGAAACCGTCTTTTCAGCGGAAGCCAGTTTCTCCTTCAAGCGCTTGTTGTCAGCATTGGCGATAATGCCGTTGACCGCATAGCGTTTGAGCGTGTCGCATTCATCCGGTGTCAGCGTGATATTATTTCCGAATGTGGCTTTCTTTCCCATCGTTTCAATCTCCTGCACCGTCAGAGCAACGGTCTTTGCTGTTTTGGTTTCCTTTTGCAGAGCTTCCAGTTTCTTTTTCTGTTTCTCCGTGGCAGCTTTGGCATTCTCCAACCCCCGCTTCGCCTGTGCCACCTGCCCGGTCACAGCTTCCAGCCGCTGCTGTTCTGCCTGCACCTTGAACTGGGTCACAGTCAGATGTTCCTCGGTGCTTCCACGTTCTCCACGCTCCACATCGGTATAACCGGCGTTTCGCATGAAATTGAAAAAGTCATCCTGCAACACACTGTAGGATGACTTCAAAATCTTTTTCCCTTTTGCGTTGAGCATGGGATTTCCGTCCTCGCCAAGCACCGGCTTGGACTCCCATTTTTTACTGCGGCTGACCTGCGTGATCGTTTCCTTTACCGTTCCCCGGAGGGATTCATCCTTACATCGCTTCGACCACAGAATTTGCTTCTCTACCACCGGGATATAAACCACATGAAGGTGGTAGTGGTACACATCTTCGCCCAGAGCTTCGGACATTGCCCGGTTGCGCTCGTCGGCGTGCATCACAGCGGATAGGATATACTGCTCACCGCCTACGATCTCCACGGCGGCTTTATAGGCATCGGCATAAAACTGTTTTGCAAATTCATAGCCGCCGTGATTGTAGAAGTAAGCAGAGTTTACATCAAAGATCAACTCACCGTATTTGACGGCATCCGGTTTCAGACCTCTGGTGGAGATCACGCCGTCTTGTTCCATCTGCTCAAACATTTTTACATAATCGTCCATGGGTGCTTTGAAATGGACGTTCAGAGAAGTGCGTTCCGGCACGATGTCCTGATTGCTGTAGCTGTCCTTTTCACGCTCATTGTGTTCCTGTACCTTCGCCACATCAGCCGGTGTTTCCAAGTCCTGATTTCTGGCTACGGTACGGTCTATTCCATCATTTCTTGCCATTGGATTTTTCCTTTCTTTGAGATTTGCAACAGCGGAAGGCTGGAGAACGGCACTTTTTCAAAGTGTAATAACCCACTATGACACTTTCATCCATACTGGCTGCAAAGTGCCGTGGGCTCTCCGAGGGCTCTCCCGAGGGGGAATGCGGTCACTGCGGTGACCTCTGCTGACCAAGGCGAAAATGTCTGCGCCTTTTCCCATGGTCAGCCCGTCTGCATGAAGCTGTTCTGTGTCAACTTCCTCTTGCAGCCGGTGTCCACAGACACTTTTTCAAAAGCCTGTGGACATAGAAACAGCCCGAACGAGAGGATGTGTGCTGTTTCTATAACAAGCGTTTCACGCTCTTTTGCTGCGTACATACGTACCAGCAATGGGATTTACTCGACCTGCCGCCATTCCTCCGGAATGTCCTCCGGTACGTACGTACACGGCGAATCTCCGTAAAACCCATTTATATGAGGTCGTGCAATGGCTTCCACTCCCATGAATCCCCAAACCCGCCGTCCAGCAGAGTTGGTGATGTTGTTGCAATGCTCCAGATTGAATTTTCTGGCATTGGCAATCATGGCGTCGCTGAAGCTGCGGGCTTTCAGCGGTGCAAGGGAGTTTTCCTCGCACCACATCCGGTAGATTTCATAGAAATCCTTGGAGCTGATGGACGCATCCGCTTTACGCTGGATGTATCCCTCGGAATCCATGAAATCAAAGATATTGTTGTTGTCACGCTTGACCGCTTCCCGGTTTTCCCGGATACGGTCACTCTCCGTAAACTTAAAGTTGTTGGCAACAAGCCGCTGCAAGCCTTCAAATGCCCACAGGAAGATACCCTCGGCTTCAGCTTTCATCTTCTCTGCAAGATCAGGATCGTCAGCTCTGTCCACCTGCTTTTCCTTGGTGGTCAGCACAAGCTGTCTGCGATAAAATCCGTCGCTGCGGTCATACAAGGCTTGCAGATCACCGTTGCTGAATGCCAGCAATCGGGCGAACATCCAGCCCTGATAACTCTGCTTGCCTTTACGTTCCAAATCCATCTTGCCTTGTGCTGTCACGATGGATTTTACATAGTTGGTCTGGCGCAGAGCTTCCATCCGCATATCATCATCCACGCACAGGAGAATGTGTTCCAAATCGGCACGGGCGAAGCGGTTTTCAGAAATCTTGCCGATGCTGCCGTCTTTCATATTCGTGCCGAAGATGGTAGACAGTACCGCACCGATTTGAGATTTACCCTCGCCGCCGTTGCCTTTAATCACCATCATGCGCTGCCCCTTGTTGGAGGGAATCAGGCAATAGCCGATAAACTCCTGCAAAGTTGGAATGTCCTCGGCGTAAAGCAACCCATCCAGAAAGTTCAGCCAGATCACCGGCGCAGTAGCATCGGGATTGTAAGCAACCGGCAAACGGCTCCGCACGATAGCCGGTCTGCCCTCGGTAAATGTGCCGTTCAATAGCAGCGTACCGTTGGACAAATGAATCCGATCCTGCTCCGGTGGAAAGTCCGGCACTTGCGCTTCCAGTTTCAGCACTTCCAGAATGTTGGTGATCTTCCGGGGGATATTGTTTACGGCACAGAATTTCAGCTTGTCGTAAATCTCCCCACGCAGAGGAAGATCGTCCGTCACTCGACCATCGGGCGTGAAAAAAGCTCCGTTTGCGAAGATGATTCTGCGCTCATGCAGAAATTCTTCACAAAACAGAGCTTCGTTGATGTTCTGCCCATCAAACCAGACAGGCAAATTCATATCAGGCGTTTTCCGGTTCTTCGCCATGGTGCGCCACCTCCTTTTTCTTTTGTGCGGTATACTCTTGCAGAAAAGCAATTTTGCCGTCCTGCATCAGCTTGTCCACCAATGCCACCCGTTCTTCCAGATCACCCACCGTCAGCACATCTGCCATATATTCGATATGGCAGTGCATCTGGCAGGCTTCCACAAAACGGTCATCCAGAGCATCTTCCGGTGTCTTGGGTGCGTATCGTACTTTCCAATCTTCCAGCAGATGCAGATAATCCGTCAGCACCCGGAAACACAGCATTTCATCCTCCCGTAACTGACGGATATAGGGACGCTTCGGCTTGACCATAGCTGCGGCAGTGGGCGGTTTCGGGTCAAGCCCGAAGTCCAAAGCCAGCTTTTGCGCTGCTTCATAACTGCTCAGATTGAACAGCCTTGCCACAAGGTCGATCACATCCCCTTTGGCTCCGCAGCCGAAGCAGAAAAAATAGTCCTCGTTCAGCTTCAAGCTCGGATGCCTGTCGTTGTGGAACGGGCAGCAAGCCATGCCGTTGTGGCTCACTTTCAGCCCGTAGTGTTCGGCGGCTTGCTTGACGCTGATTGCCGCCTTGATGGTTTCATAGATTGTCATAGAAAACCCTCCGTTCATAATATTCTGGAAAGCACGAAGCACCCGCCGTGATTGGCAGGTGCTTCGCTCCTTCTATTATGGTTATGACGGATTTTTCAAAAAACAGGCTAATGACAGGACAATCCTGTTTCAAAAAACAGGACAACTTATCTGAGGACGTAGATTTCTTCACATTTACATGATATAATTAGAAAAATGAAAAAACAGGACAGGAGGGCAAGCATGAATCAAGAATTGATGACATTGGATTTCTGGCAGGATACGGTCATATATGAGAGCAAAACATTTCCTGTCGGTACGCTTGCCTGTGATGCACTGAATGTTCCTGTGAATACCATTGCAAAAATAAACGAGCAATGCGAGAAAATCAATCTGCTGCTTGGAATATTAAACGCCGGACAGGATGCTTCTGCACTCTGTCCTATTGCAAAGGAAGCTGCTCTGACGATGCTTGATATTCTCAGTCAAACACCGCCGTTCTCCTATATGAATATCTCAAAGCACAGAGAACGGATTGAAAAAGTCTTTACTGTGGACAATGCGCTGAAATATGTGGAGTTTGCCATAAAAGCCGCAACCAATTCTTTGCAATTTGAAGAAATCCAGAACTTTACCGATGCGATGATGCTCCAACGCTATACCGCAGTTTTCGGGCATCTGGCATACTCCCTTGGGGAATACCAAACGGCCATGCTTGATTTTGCAGAAAAAACAGACGGCAACGAAGCAGACCGCACCGCAGAGGGTTTTGCAAAAATGTTCGGCAGCTATTTCCCGCCGGAGTTTTCCATCACGGAAGGCAATGCCTGGATGTCTACCCTGAACAATTCCGTTCAGTATGTATCCGTCATCCGTCCCGGCGAAAAAGTTGCGAAGCTGGTCAAGCGGATGCACTATGTATCCTTTGTAGGGATGTTCCGGTCTGATCTCTTTGAGGGCCTGTGTGTTGGTCATGCACCAAAGAAATGCAAAATCTGCGGCAAGTGGTTTCTGACCACCAACGCACGGCACACCAAATACTGTGGCGGCTATGCACCGGGGGACAAGCTGCACCGCACCTGTCGGCAGATCGGCAACCTGAAAGGCAGAGAACAACGGGAGCTTGCGGACGATCATCCGGTGAAACAGATTTATGAGAAACGGCTGAACACCATAAACCGCTATGTGAAGCGTGGTACTCTGGACGCTGATCTTGCAGAGGTTATGAAAAAGCTGGCAAAAGATAAGATGCTCCGGGCATTGAGCAATGTAGCCTATGCCAAGGGAGCTTATGAAAAAGAAATGGACCAGGCGGCTTTGAAAAAGGAAGCAAGTGCAAAAATATACAAAGAAAGGGACAAACATGAATAGAAAAGAACTTAGTCAGAATCATTGGAAATACTACTTAATGCTCGAAAAGCGTTTTGTTGAATCAATAGAGTTTGTAGAACTACATGAGGACAATTTTGATGCATTTTCTAACGGATATGCCCTCTTAATTCAAGCCATAGGGGCAGAGTTGGATACTGTATTCAAAGAGTTTTGCGGTTTCAATACAACGGATCGAAAAACGGTTGCAGACTATGCACAGTATATTTTGACCAACACACCGGATATAAAAAATCAAAAAATCAGTGTACAGGAATACGATATCGAAATACAACCGTTTATGAATTGGGATATTACCCAGCCCGCACAGTCGTTGCAATGGTGGGGAGCATTTACAGATGTCAAGCACAACCGCTATGAGCAGTTGAAGCAAGCAAAGCAGGAGAATGTACTAAATATCTTGGGAGCTTTGTATTTGATAGAAATGTTGTACTTGAAGAAAATCACTGATGGGACAGACGAATTTGATGTGTTTGATGAATCTTCCAACTTGTTTAGTTTGAAAAACTGGACTTCTAAGGCTGTGCCGCTGAGCCAAGCTTTTGCCGTGCTAAGTGATATGATGGACGACGAAAATAATACTACTAACAAAAAGTTCGATGCATAATTACTGTCGATATTGATAGAGAAAGAACCGAAAGGAGGTGCGCTATGCTGAGTGATTTTTCATGGGACATGACCGGATACATACCGAAACACCAAGTCAATCCGCACGGTGATGGTATCATTCCCTATGTGGCAGAGCGCATCTTCCAACTGGAACCTGAGCCGCCAAAGGTAGGCAGTCTGAACGAATATATCCTGTCTGCCTTGCAGGAAAAGAATTTGATACATTTCTCATTCTTCCTACACCACTACGAGCCGCAGCTTAACAAGCGCATCAAAGACTTTCTCGGTGTGGATGGCGGCGATTTGTACGACACAGACCGATTTATAGATATAAAGCTCTCCTGCCGGGAACAAATGCTCCAAAAACTGATGGACTATGACCTTACCAAGGGCGCAGAGTATGCTACATACATCTATCCGTTCATCCGGGATGCTATGCTCCGTTTTCGCATGGGCGAAGAAAAATGGTCGGTATCCTCTCTGACTAATTACAAAATGGTGCGGTCAATGGCTTGGCTGTACCACAATACCAAGGATGCGGTCAACGAGTTTTCCAAGAAATACAACTGTGATCTTGCTCTTGCCGAAAACTATCTGAAAGTTGTGCGAGGTATCCGCAATCAGCAGCCTTTCTATGTCACAGACGAGGACGGCGAAGAAACAGGCGAGGATGTAGCCCTTGACGATAGCTGGAACTATACCGATATCCTCTGGAACGGCATACAGGCAGAAAAGGTGCAGCGGGCATTTGAGAAACTGAATTACCGGGAACAGACCTTGCTCGAAAAACGATTAGCAATTTGCATGACCTGTGGGCGTGTCAGCTCATGGAAAGACCGCCCCACCTTTGAAGAACTGGCGGTTATGTTTGAGGGCAGTACAGCCAGCGGTGCAGAACGAGCCTACCGAAAAGCAGTGGACAAGTTGACGGAATTGTTGGTTGCCGAGGGCGCAATCCATGCAGTCCGGCTAAAACAGAAATCCAAGACCAAGCGAAAAAAGAAAATCGCCGCCGCAATCTACGAATATCAGGCAGACTGCGACGGCGAATGGGGCGAAATATCATTAGATTTTGAGAACGGCAAGGCAGAGGTCATTTTGCTTGCCGATTGGGATACAGTGAAAACGAACAAATTTGCAAGCAGAGCAATCGCCTATCTTCTGAACTGTGAGAACGAAAAATTACCCAAGGAAATAATGGTGGCCTTTGAATAACGAGGGAGTGAGATACATGGAGCAATTACTGATTGTTGAAGATGATATCGGTTTGAATCAAGGCTTATGCAAAGCGCTGAAAGCAGATGACCGTCAGATTATATCCTGCCATGATCTAAAAGCGGCAAGAGAACAATTGCTTTGCGGGAGTGTATCCCTGGTTCTGCTGGATATCAATCTGCCGGATGGCAGTGGGCTTGAGCTGCTCCGGGAGATCAAGGAAAACACGCCCGGGATTCCTGTTATTCTGCTGACTGCCAATGACACCGATCTGGATATCGTAGACGGACTGGAGAGAGGCGCTGATGATTATATTACCAAGCCCTTTTCTCTTTCGGTTTTGCGGGCAAGGGTGAATACCCAACTGCGAAAGCAAGCGTCAAACCATAAAAATGCGCCGTTCCATATGGATCTATTTCACTTTGACTTTGAGGCTATGACCTTTTATGTGGGAGATTCAAAAGTGGAATTGAGTAAAACAGAACAAAAATTACTGCGTCTGCTTGTTGAAAATCGTGGTCGAACCATGACCCGTGGAGACCTTGTAGACCGGATCTGGACAGATGGCGCAGAATATGTGGATGAAAATGCTTTGTCTGTTACGATCAAGCGTCTGAGGGATAAGCTTGGTGCACAGAAATATATTAAAACCGTCTATGGAATCGGTTATAGCTGGGTGACAAAAGATGAATAAAACCGGCATTGTGATCATACTGCTGTGTTTTCTGGCGGCGGCAGCTGTTGTGTTATGGGAGCGGAGAAAGGCCAGAAAAACGATGGAAGAAATCGAAAGGATGCTGGACGCTGCCATGACCGGCTCCTTTTCTGAAACCAATTTTGATGAAAGCCAGCTGTCTGCATTGGAAACGAAGTTTGCGCACTATCTTTCCGCAGCAGAAGCATCTTCTCAAAATATAGCGCAGGAAAAAGACAAAATCAAAACCTTGATTGCAGACATTTCCCACCAGACGAAAACGCCGATTGCAAACCTGCTGTTATACAGCGAGCTTCTGAAGGAGGAAACTCTGCCTGCATCGGCGAAGGCAAATGTGGAGGCGCTGTACAAACAATCGGAAAAGCTGCGATTTCTGATCGATTCTCTCGTAAAGCTTTCCAGACTGGAAAACGGGATCATTTCACTCTCCCCTCAGCAAGCAGCGCTGCAGCCGCTGCTTGAAAGCGTAGTAGAACAATATACTGCCAAGGCTTCTGAAAAAGGATTGTCTTTGCGACTGCAAGATACCGATGCTTTTGCTGTATTCGACTTCAAATGGACAGCGGAAGCGCTGGCTAATATCGTAGACAACGCCATCAAATATACAGAGCATGGCACCATTACTATTTCTGCCGTAAGCTATGAAATGTTTTCAAGGATCGATATATCGGATACCGGTTCAGGCATCCCGGAAAGTGAGCAAGCGAAGATATTTGCTCGCTTTTACCGCTCAAATAGTGTGCAGAAACAAGAAGGAGTCGGCATCGGCTTATACCTTGCCCGACAGATCATATCCGGCGAGGGCGGTTATATCAAGGTTGCTTCCGTTCCGGGAAAAGGAAGTACGTTTTCCATATTTCTGCCGAAATAACAACAATTCTATCAAAACTGTTAGATTTCATTTTCCGCCGGAAAGAATGTGGAAAGATTCCTATGCGATAATCTGTATGTATCAAAGGATCATTTCCTTTCATACATACAGATTTTTTCATGGAGGTACTCATTTATGGAAGTTTTACAGGCAAAAAACCTGAAAAAGATTTATGGCTCCGGCAATAACGCAGTTCATGCGTTGGATGGAGTTGATTTAAGTGTAAAGAAGGGCGAATTTGTTGCAATTGTCGGCACATCCGGCTCCGGCAAATCCACGCTGCTGCACATGCTGGGCGGGCTGGATCGCCCTACAAGTGGCACGGTCATGGTGGACGGACAGGATATTTTCTCCCTGAAGGAGGAAGCGCTGACCATCTTCCGTCGCAGGAAAATCGGCTTTGTGTTCCAAGCATATAATCTTGTTCCGGTGCTGAATGTGTATGAAAATATTGTTCTACCCATTGAGCTGGACGGTGGCAAGGTCAATAAGGATTTCGTACAGCAGATTGTACAGACACTTGGGCTGGATGATCGTCTGGATGCGCTACCCAATCAGCTCTCAGGCGGTCAACAGCAGCGGGTAGCCATTGCCCGTGCGCTGGCGGCAGCACCCGCTATCATTCTGGCAGATGAACCCACCGGCAATCTGGATTCCAAAACCAGCCAGGATGTATTGAGCCTTTTGAAAGTCACCAGTCAAAAGTTCGCCCAGACAATCGTAATGATCACTCACAACGAAGAAATTGCGCAGATGGCAGACCGCATTATCCGTATCGAAGATGGTCGGATCGTCTCCCAGAACTAACGGGAGGTGGCTACGATGAATGTCAAAAACAGAAAATGTATTCGAAAGCTCAGCTTAAAATCTCTTTATGCGAACCGTCGCCGCAATCTGATCGCTATTTTTGCCATTGCGCTGACAACGCTGCTATTTACGTCCATGTTCACCATTGTCTTGTCACTGAACGCCAGCTATGAAACCTACCAGTTTCGGCAGGTAGGCGGCTATGCACACGGCACCTTTAAGGATGTTTCCCCCGAGCAGGCGGAACGCATCGCTGCCCACCCAAAGGTGAAGGCTGCGGGGATACGGAAGGTAATCGGTATCACTGCGGAGGGGGTCTTTGCCAAAGTACCGGCAGAGATCAGCTACATGGATGCCAACTGCACTAAATGGAGCTATGCAACCCCTACTACCGGACGGATGCCCGAAAGCGGCAAAGAGGTAGCCATGGATACGGCAGCGTTGCAGCTGCTTGGCGTAACGCCGGAGCTGGGCGCCGAGGTCACGGTTTCCTATTCCATTACGGACAAGGATCAAACCGCCTTTACTGTAACAGATACCTTTACGCTGGTAGGCTATTGGGACTATGATGAACTAATGCCTGTTCATTACATCAACATCAGCCGTGATTACGCAGATGACATCGAAGCGCAGGCAGTGAAAACAGGTTTACAGCCTTTCCGCACCGATTTGAATGTCATGCTGGCCTCCGGCACAAACATTCAAGGGCAGATGGAGCAGGTGGATACCGATCTTGGCTACACATGGGACAGCTATACCGATCCCAACAGCGTCCGGATCGGCGTCAACTGGGGATATACCTCATCCCAGCTGGAGTCGAAGCTTGATCCGGAACTTGTGATCGCCATAGCAGCTTTTTTGCTGCTGGTGATTTTCACTGGGTATCTTATCATCTATAACATTTTTCAGATCTCTGTTGCAGGGGATATCCGGTTTTACGGACTTCTGAAAACCATTGGCACAACGCCCCGGCAGCTCAAACGCATCATTCGCCAGCAGGCACTTCTGCTTTGTCTGATCGGCATTCCGGCGGGGCTGCTGCTGGGCTACGGCATCGGCGCTGTTTTGGTGCCTGTTGTCTTGCACTCCATCCAGTTGGATACAGGCATCACCACCATCAGCACTTCGCCTGTGATCTTCCTTGGGTCCATGCTGTTTGCCTTGTTGACGGTGCTTTTGTCCTGTTCTAAGCCCGGAAAAATGGCAGCCAAGGTCTCTCCGGTGGAGGCTACCAAATATACGGATGTGATGCAGACCAAGAAAAAACGGCGCAGCATCCGGGGAGCAAAGCTCCATCAGATGGCCTTTGCCAATCTGGGACGAAACAAGAAAAAGACGGTGCTGGTGGTGGTGTCTCTGGCACTGTCGGTGACACTGTTCAATGCGCTGTGTGCCTTTGTGGGCGGCTTCAGCATGGAGAAGTATGTATCCGCCATGACCTGCGCCGATTTTATCGTCAGCACGCCCGACTATTTCCGTTACAACCCGGCAGATGAATTCATCACGCCAGAACAAATCGAAGAGATCGCAGCAAACACAAAGGCCAGTCTTTCCGGCACGGGATATGCTGTGCGAAAACCCGCCTACCTGTGGATGACGGAGAATGCTCTGCGGCAGGACTATGCAAAGTACGAAAGCGCCGAGCAGTTGGACAGCCATATGAGCCGTCTGGAGCACCGGGGCAATATGGTGATGGGAGATACCAGAATCGAGGCTCTGGATAACAGTCTGTTTGACAAGCTGCAAGTATTCGACGGAGATATTTCTCCCATGTTGGAGCCGGACAATAACGCCATTGCCATTGCGGTTTCCTTAGATGACTACGGTAATCTGCCCAATCTTGAATACTACCCCAAGGTGGGAGACACGATCACCGTTACCTATGCGGACGATGTGAAATATATCGACAGCCGCACCGGGGAACTCACCGAAGATACACCGGAGGAGTACTTTCAGGCAAAATTGTATGGAGCCAGAGATGTAGAGTACACGGTCTGCGCCTTGGTAGAACTTCCGAATTCCATGAGTTATCGTTATAGTGGTATTGGATATGACGTAGTTTTGTCTGTGGACACCGCACAGAGGGACAGCGGTGGTGCAGCCATTCCGATGCTCTACCTGTTCGACACAGCGGACGAAGTTGACGAGGCCGAAGCAGAGCAATATCTATCGAAGCTCACTGCCGGTGAGTTTTCGCCCTTGATGTATGAAAGCAAGGCCACGGCTCGCTCTGAATTTGCTCAGTTCCGGCAGATGTTCCTTCTGATAGGTGGTATTCTCTGTGCTATCATCGGGCTGGTGGGACTCTTAAATTTCTTCAACGCCATGATGACCGGTATTCTTTCCCGCCGCCGTGAATTTGCTGTGCTTCAGGCTGTAGGAATGACGAACCGGCAGCTCAAAACCATGCTGATCTACGAGGGATTGTTTTACGCAATGTCCTCCGTAGCGGTGGCTTTTATTCTGTCGCTGGCGGTGGGACCTCTTGCAGGAAAAATGCTGGGCAGTATGTTCTGGTTCTTTGAGTATCGATTCACCATTCTGCCTGTCCTGCTGACAATTCCGGTATTTCTTCTGCTGGGGTGGCTGATTCCTTGCATGATGTATGACAACGCAGCGAAATGCAGCGTTGTAGAGCAATTAAGGGATGCTCAATAACTGTTAAGCAAAAAACGGCCCTCTGCCAAGGAAAAGGCAGAGGGCTGAGTTTTAATCTAAGGGTTTACATTCAGTTACAGTTTTTAGATAAATTTCGGGGTTTCCGTTCAAAACAAGGTCTGCATATCCAATCGGGTCATTGTAGATCAGATAATCCAGTTCTGACCGCTGATACATATTGTCGGCAACCTCGTTTTCCACCGCAAACGTATCAATGGCAATCTTGCTGCCATCAAAAAATTTCAATTCCACACAAGCGGTATCCATGTTAAACTCACAAGAAATCAATCTATCCATAAGAAACCTCCATTTTGCGGGATGTTAGATCATCCCAAAATATTTGAATGCTTCTCGGATTGCTTTCTCTTTTTCCTGCGGACACTGGGGCTGTCTGGAATCCTCGGACTTCGGCAGATTATAGTTCTTACCAACCCCAATCCCACATTTTCGTTTAATCTGTGAGATATAGAGGTTGGACACCTTTAACCCGGTATGCTCCAACACATACTCCTTGATCTGCGGATAGGTTGCCCCATCCTGAAATTCGGACATATCCATATCTTCCAAAGAGAACTCAACCCGAATCTTTTTCGAGTCGACCTCACCCTTGGAAAGCAAGACAACCGTCTCTATATGCTTCGTCCTTGGAAACAAATCCACCGGCTGCACCTTTTCTGCATGGTACCCATTCTTTTCCAGCCATGCGGCGTCTCGGGCGGCGGTGGCGGGGTTGCAGCTGACATACACCACCCGGCGGGGAGCCATGCGCACCACAGCGGAGAGGGTGGCTTCGTCACAGCCCTTGCGGGGCGGGTCCAGCATCACGATGTCCGGGTGCAGGCCCTCGGCGGCCAGCTGGGTGGCAGCCTGTCCGGCATCGGCGCAGAAAAAGCGGCTCTTAGCGGCTACGGCCTCGCCCATGCGGGCAGCGTTGGCCTTGGCGCTCTCGATAGCCTCCGGCACGATCTCCACGCCGATCAGCTCCCGGCATTGATCTGCCATGGAAAGGCCGATGGTGCCCATGCCGCAATAGAGATCCAGCAGCGCGTCGTCCGGGGTCAGCTGCGCGTACTGCGCGGCAACGCCGTACAGCCGCTCGGCGGCAAGCGTGTTGACTTGATAGAAGGACAGCGGCCCCAACCGCACCGGTACGCCGCAAAGAGTGTCCTCAATGTAGCCCGGGCCGTACAGGATATGGTTCTCACTGCCCAGAATGACGTTGGTGTTTTTGGCGTTGACGTTGAGCAGGATGGTACTGATGGCAGGGAACTGCTCCCGCAGTGCGGTGCAAAGCTGCTCTGCATGGGGCAGCTTTGCACGGGTGCATACCAGACACACCATGATCTGCCCGCTGTGCGCGCCACGCCGCAGGAAGATGTGCCGTACCAGCCCCTTGCCGCTCTGCTCGTCGTAGGGACGGATGCCCTGCTGCGCAAAAAAAGCGCACAGCGCGTTGCCGATCTCGTTCAGCACGCCGGGCTGCAGCTTGCAGTCCGGGCAGGGGACAATGCGGTGGGTACGTCCGGCGTAAAAGCCAATGCAAGGCGCACCGTTCTTGTCCACGCCCACAGGGAACTGCACCTTGTTGCGGTAGCGGTCCACCTCCGGGGAGGGCAGGATATCCAGCACCGGAACCTCCAGCCCGCCGATGCGGCGGAAGGCGTCCAGCACGCTTTCCTGTTTGGCGCGCAGTTCTGCGGCGTAGTCCAGATGCCGCAGGCTGCACCCGCCGCAGGGACCTGCCACCGGGCAGTCCACCGGAATACGATCCGGCGAGGGAGTGAGCAGCTCGTCCAGAATGCCAAAGGCATACCGGCCGCAGTCCTTTACAATGCGCACCCGGGCTTCGTCCCCCGGGGCAGTGCCGGGCACGAATACGGTCTCACCATCGGCACTGTGGGCAACGCCGCTGCCGTCGCTGGAAAGGCGCTCGATGCGCAGGGTCAGGATCTGGTTTTTCTGTAAAGGCATGGTTTCTCCTTGTGTGATGGGCTCAGGTTACAGTTGGGCAGGGTCTGCCGGGTCGGCGTCCTGCTGGGCGGCAAAATACTTGCTGGGCGGCACGCCTTTGGCGCGCTTGAACACCCGCGAGAAGTAAAACTGGTCGAAGAAGCCTACCGACACCGCTACCTCTGCAATGGAAAGACTGCCGGCGCGCAGCAGCTTGCAGGCTTCGTTGATGCGGTATTCGGTAAGATAATCGATGGGGCTTTTGCCTACGTTCAGCATGAACACGCGGTACAGGTGACTGCGGGAGACACCTACGCTTTTTGCCACATCATCAATGGAAATATCGTGTGAATAATTGAACTGGATGTACTTGATGGCGTTGAGCACATACTGGCTGGAAGAGGAAGCCGTGTGCGGTTTGCCAGCGCTGGTCTCCTTCATCAGAGAAGCGA
>OKXD01000228.1_pt1 | contig 18181 bp, 11 predicted proteins | sample 1607661 | NCBI WGS metagenome assembly OKXD01 (sample SAMN02674607, study PRJEB24791) | human gut metagenome, SKBSTL069 | isolation source: stool | host: Homo sapiens | place: USA | reverse complement strand
AATCCACAAAGGATTCCTGCGGCTATTTGCCTTAAATCCCGCTTGTGCTTGCGAAATATTCGTCATTTTCTTTGTTTTCAGATACACCTTAGCAGAAATTTTATCCCGGATAGTGTATACTGGTGCCATCAAACAACAGGAGACTATGATGTTCATGACAAAAAAACAGGCGCAGCTGCTTTTGCTTGCTGCCGGGGTACTGATGCTGCTGTTCGGCGTATGGCGGGGCGAGGCAGACACCGTATTTTCAAAAGCCATCCGGCTGTGTATGGAGTGTGTGGGCATTGGATAAGAAAAAATTAAATCCCCTTGCCCGGTTCCGGGGCTTTATACAGGCCGGAGCGACCCTTTTAACCAACATCCACCTGCCCAACTTTGCTAAAGGAACGCTGTATCAGGGCAATGGAAAATACGTCTGCGTCCCGGGGCTGAACTGCTATTCCTGCCCGGGCGCTGCCGGTGCCTGCCCGGTGGGGGCGTTTCAGGCGGTAGTGGGCTCTTCCAAATTCCGCTTTTCCTACTACATCACCGGCATTCTCATCCTTTTCGGGGTGCTGCTGGGACGGTTCATCTGCGGTTTCCTCTGCCCGTTCGGGTGGTTTCAGGAGCTTTTGCACAAGATTCCCTCTCCCAAGCTTTCCACCAAAAAGCTAAAGCCGCTGCGCTATTTAAAGTATGCGGTGCTGCTGGTCATGGTGGTGCTGCTGCCATTGCTGGCGGTCAACGAGCTGGGCATGGGCGACCCCTTCTTCTGCAAATATCTCTGCCCACAGGGCGTGCTGGAAGGCGCCCTTCCCCTCTCCCTGACCAATGCTGGCATCCGCGCCGCGCTGGGCAAGCTGTTCACATGGAAAGCCTGCATTCTGCTGGCAGTTATTATGGGCAGCGTGGTGTTCTACCGCCCCTTCTGCAAGTGGCTGTGCCCGCTGGGCGCGTTTTATGCGCTGCTGAACAAGGTCTCGCTGTTCCAGATGCGTGTAGACACCCACAAATGCGTCTCCTGCGGCGCCTGCGCAAGGGCCTGTAAGATGGACGTAGACATTACCAAGACCCCCAACCACGCCGAATGTATCCGCTGTGGGATGTGTATGAAAGCCTGCCCCACGGACGCCATCCAGTACAAGTTCGGGCTGGGAGACCAATCAAACACCGAAACAACAAAGGAGTAAAACCATGAAATTCAACCGTGTAACCGCACTTTTGCTCAGCCTTACGCTGGCTTTCAGCCTTGCCGCCTGCGGGCAGGGCGCGTCCTCTGCATCTTCTGCATCCTCTTCTTCTGCCGCTTCCTCTGCGGCAGCGGAAACCAAGACCGAGGAGCAGCTGCTGGCCGAGGAAAACGAGATCCTTTCCGCAAACGATGCCCTGTGGGAGAAGGTGTTCGCTTCCATGGACAAAAACATGACTGAGACCACTCTCAGCACGAACTACGGCGATTTTCTGCGCAGCTCCGTGGAAAAGACAAAGGACCAATTCTCGGATGAGGAGTACAAGACCCTGACCGCCGATGCAGAAAAAATCCGTGCCATCGAGGAGCAGATTGCCACCCTTGCCCTCGCGGACGCGGCCGCTTCCGGCGCTGCCGCACAGGGCACTGCCTTCCCCCAGTTTGAGGGCAGCGATTTAGAGGGCAACCCGGTGGACAACAGTCTGTTTGCGGGCAACGCCTTTACGGTGGTGAACTTCTGGTTCAACGGCTGCAAGCCCTGCGTAGAGGAACTGGACGACCTGAACGCCCTGAACGAGAAGGTCAAGGCACAGGGCGGCGAGGTTGTCGGCATCAACACCGAGACGCTAGACGGCAACCAGCAGGGCATTGATGCCGCCAAAAAACTGCTGGCTGCAACGGGCGCAAGCTACCGCAACATCTACTTTGCCTCCGGCAGCGACGCCGGCAAGTTTGCGCTGAACATCATGGCCTTCCCCACCACCTACGTTTTTGACCGGGACGGCAACGTTGTGGGTCAGCCCCTGCTGGGCGGCATTGACAAGGAAGAAAACCTTGCCGCCCTGCAAAAAAACATTGACGCCGCCCTTGCCAAGGACAGCGCCAAATAAGCTATTCTCCCCTGCCACGGAAATCAACTTTTAGAGTTCGTCCCAGAGCAGCCGGATGAGGGGCAATTTCCCGTAAGCTGCTGCTCGTTTGCGCCCTCATCAGTCACCTGCGGTGACAGCTTTCCCCCAACCGGGGGAAGCCTTTAGAGAAAATTTGATTTCTGTAATTCCCTGCCGCCTACGGGCGGCTTTTTTTGTTTGCACCGGGCATTGTCATGCACGCCCGGGCGCCGGACGGAATACGCTGGGGCAGAATCATACTTTTACCAGCAAAGGAGCGTATCTCCATGAAGAACACCGGAACTCTCCGCATTCAGGCCTTTGCGGCCCGTCAGTCCAGCCCTGTCGAGGGTGTGACCGTCACCGTCAGCGGCAACGGCTTTACCGCCACCCGCCTGACCGACGCCGAAGGCAACGCCGACGACGTCACCCTTACCACCCCCGCCTGTGCTCTCTCGCTGGACGAGAACAACACCACGCAGCCCCCCTACGCGGTCTGTGACCTCGTGGCCTCCAAGACCGGCTACCGCACCGTCCGCATCCAGGGCGTGCAGGTCTTTCCCGGGCAGGTGACGCTGGCCCAGCCCGAGATGATACCCGACACCGAGGAGATGCGGGACACCCCCAACGTCCCCATCGTCATCCCACCCCACAGCCTCTTCACCGGCGACGGCGGCAGCGGCCCGAACCCGTTCCTCGCCTGTGTGCCGCGGGTGCTGGACCGGGTCATCATCCCCAAGAACATCACCGTCCACCTCGGCAAGCCCGCCGCCTCGGCCCGGAACGTCACCGTCTCGTTCCGCAGCTATATCGCCAACGTGGCGTCCAGTGAGGTGTATCCGACCTGGGCTGACGAAAACAGCCCAGCGGGGCAGCTAAACTGCCTGCCGACTCAGAAATTCCATTCGATCGTGATCTTTTGCTCTCCGGTAAGCGGATCTTTTGGGCTGACGATGACCCGATGAACCAGCAGTACAACAAGTTCGCGGGTCAGCTGCGAAACCTGTGCCAGTTCACGGACACGCTGCCTCTGCGTCTGGACCCCACCGGTTTCTTCCTGCTGTTGTTCCAGTTCCGCTTCCAATGTATCGATTCGGATCTCTGCCTTTTTCACTTCTTCCAGAAAGGTCTGGTTCATTTCAGAAAACTGAACGGCATCGATCAAACCTGACACCTTATCCAGATACAGCTCCTGCATGGCCTTGCGCCGCCGGGCTGCTTCGCTCTTCAACCGTTTCAGCTCGTCACGCCTGGCCTGCTCTCGCTGCCGGATGGGGTCATCCTGTTCTGGAAGGGGAACTTTTTCAGGGTCAAAATAGTCTGCCGCATACGCCCGGATACGTTCCAGTACCGCATTCTCCAACGCGTCCATATCGGTACAGGTCTTGTTGCCGCACACTTCCGGTGCGCGCTGGTGCATCCGGCAGCGAACATAGCGTCTTTGTGTTCCATCCGCTCTCGGCTGACGGCCAGTCTGCTCCATGCAGCTGCCGCAGCATCCACAAACCACCTTTTTTGCCAGCGGATGGATCATTCCCTTCTCGCAGCTCCGGGTGCGCTCCTGCATCATCCTCTGGACTGTTTCAAACATTTCTCGCTCAATAATCGCTTCATGCGTATTTTCTACAACGATCCACTGCGATTTTGGCATCCAAATCGTCTTTTCAGACTTGTAACTTATCTTTTTATGCTTTCCCTGCACCATATTTCCGATATAAAGCTGATCATGCAGTATTTGATATACGGTGGGACTGCTCCAAAGAGCCGCATTTGTATTCTTTAATGCACTGCGGTAATGGATGCCATGCAGCTGCTTATAGGCTGTTGGGCTTGGAATTTTTTCGTCATTCAGGATGCGTGCAATCTTGTGCGCGCCGATCCCGTTAAGAGCCATGGAGAAGATCCGCCTTACCACCTCGGCCGCTTCCGGGTCGATGATGAGTTTTCCTTTTGCATTTGGGTCTTTGCAGTATCCATACCGTGCAAAAGAGCCGATGAACAGCCCCTCTTTCCGCTTGTGGTCAAGCACCGAGCGGACATTGGTGGACAGATCTTCCAGATACCATTCGTTGATCAGGCCGTTGATCTGGCGGGATTTTTTGTTCGCGGTATCGTTGGTATCCACATGGTCTACCACCGCAATGAAGCGGATGCCCCACTCCATGAACTTTCCGTGCAGATATTTTTCCACGAGCTCCATGTCACGGGTGAAACGGGATTGCGTTTTGGCCAGTACCACATCAAACTGATGTTCGCTTGCGGCTTGCAGCATCGAATTGAATGCCGGACGGTTCCGGTCGATGCCGGAATAGTCCTCATCCGAATAGATCTGGTAAATATCAAATCCTTTCTCCAGGGCGTACTGGAGCAGCATCGACTTTTGATTCTGAATGCTCTCCGATTCACCAATTTTATCTTCATCTTCTTTGCTCAGGCGGCAATAAATTGCTGCTTTCATGATCTGCCCCCTTCTTTTTGTACACGAGCATCCATGCGCAGCATAACGCATCCCTCCTTCCAATTCAGGGATGCCGCATCAGGCGCAGGCTCTTGAAGGAACCGCATTGAGCAATCCATCGATGATATATCGCTCAAATTCCTTTTGAAAGTCTTCTTTGCGCTGTTCGTTGTTGTCCGAACGAAATTTTTCGTGCAGAATAAAAGGAGTTTTTTTCATCGAATCCCCCTTTTCGGTCCACCTGGTCGTGATATGGGTCACTTCAGTCTATTTCCAGTCAGCGAAATTCAGAACTTTCCAGATTTTTCATGCAAAATATGGCAAGACGTTCAAAATCAACTTGAAACGCTTTTGCCGCAATGGTACAATTACATTGTCATTTTATGGAAACTCGGTGCAAAGCCCCGTGCGGACAGGCCGCAAGCGTCGGAGTTCCTGTGGGATGTGCCTGTGGGATGTGTAAGAATCGCTAAGGCAGCACTGCGCTGCTGCACCTGCGCAGTATTGCTTTCCGAAAATGTGAGAAAGTATATTTATATGATGAAAAAGATCTCCCGCCGCTCGTTTTTGCAGGTCTGCGGCATTACTGCGGCAGCGGCAGCACTGACCGCCTGCGGCGGTAAGACCGAAACGGCTAAAAAAGACGGTGCTCACGAAGCCGTCACCTTTATGGCACCTTATAAGGAGATAGAAGCCTTTATTGAGCAGGTACACAGCGTTTACCCGAAGGAAGCCGGCATGGACGAACATCTCTCCAAACCCGTGGACATTGCAGCACTGGAACAGACCGTAAAACGCTTCCGCGTTACCTCCCCCCATTAAAAAATAGCGGAAAAGCGCGTTTCCGCAGATGAAACACACAAATGATGTAAATGATGTAGAAGAGGGTCAGAACGTGAATACACTTTCCGAGATCGAGGAATATTACAAAGCGCGTGAGCAGCAGCTGTTGAAAAAACTTCATCAACAGGGAGCCGCTCTTGCCGCAGCGGAGCAGGCGCTGAAACAACTGACCGAAAATCAGAAAGTATCGGAGGATGAAACAGCCCGACAGCGCACTGCACGGGAGCAGGCATTCGAAGAAAAGCTCTATCGGGATCCGCTGACAGGAATTTACAACCGCCGCTATTACGAAGAAGTTGCCCGCAAAACCATCGGCCCGGCGGGTGTCGCACTGATGGATGTGGATGATTTCAAGATCTGCAACGATACCTATGGGCATTACGCCGGAGATATGGCACTGAAAACGGTGGCAAACACCATCCAGTCCTGCATCCGGAAGTCGGACCTGCTCATCCGCTATGGCGGAGACGAATTTCTGCTGGTGTTACCCGGCATTCCGGGAGACTTTTTGCAGACCAAACTGGAACAGATCTGCACCGCCGCGCAGATGGCATCTGTACCCGGCTATTCGCATTTCCGTATCTCGCTGAGCATTGGCGGAACGATACAGTCCCTCGCCGACCCTATGGATAACATCGTTCGCCGGGCGGATCGGCTGATGTATCAGGCAAAGGGCCGCAAGAATGCCGTCATGGTGGAGGTTCCGGGGCATAACCTGGCGGCTTTGGAAAAACTTTTGCAGAACAAGCCACAGATCTTACTTGTGGATGACTCCGCAATGAACCGCATGATGCTGACAGAGATCCTGGGAGACAGTTACCACATTCTGGAAGCTGAAAACGGACGGGAATGCATGGAAAAATTGCAGGCAGAAGCCGGAAACATTGCACTGGTGCTGCTGGACATCAATATGCCCGTTATGGACGGCTTTGAAGTGCTGAAAGCCATGAATGCCAACCACACCATCGAGGATATCCCGGTCATTATGATCTCCAGCGAGGACTCCGATGCGACGATCCGGCGTTCCTATGAGCTGGGCGCAAGTGATTATGTCAATCGCCCCTTCGATGCTCGTATCGTGTACCGCCGTGTGACCAACACCATCAAGCTGTACGCCAAGCAGCGACGGCTGGTGCAGATGGTCTCAGAGCAGATCCGCGCCCGTGAAAATAATACGGATACGCTGGTGGGTGTACTGAGTCATATCGTAGAATTCCGCAACGGCGAAAGCGGCGCCCATGTGCGGCACATCCGTATCATCACCGAGCTGCTGCTCCGCCGTCTGTTGGAGATCAGCAGCAGATACTCGATCACTGCGGAACAGCAGGATATGATCCCGCTGGCTTCCGCCCTGCACGACATCGGAAAAATCGGCATTGACGAAAAGGTCCTCAACAAGCCCGGCAGGCTGACCCCGGAGGAATTCGAGGTCATGAAGACCCACAGTATGCTGGGAGCCAAGATGCTGCATGATCTGGATAATTTTGCAGAGCAGCCGCTGCTGCAAACGGCCTACGAGATCGCCCGCTGGCACCACGAACGCTGGGATGGGCGCGGCTACCCGGATGGACTGAAGGGCGATGAGATCCCCATCAGCGCACAACTGGTCTCGCTGGCTGATGTGTACGATGCACTGACCAGCGAACGCTGCTACAAAAAAGCCTTCTCCCACGAAAAAGCCGTGCAGATGATCCTGAACGGCGAGTGCGGAGCGTTCAACCCGCTGCTGCTGCAGTGCCTGACAGATATTCAGACTGACCTGAAAGAAGAATTACAGCAGCACAACTGAGCAATGGATGCAATAAAACAGGAGAACAAAAAGTCCAAATGAAACACAGAATCTCACGCCGTGCATTTCTGCGCGGCTGCACGCTGCTGGCGGCCTCTGCTGCCGTCGGCAGTCTGACTTCCTGCGGCGGAACCAACGCGAAGGACAGCGGTCTTCCGCAGCTCATTGTGGGAAGCGATACCTATCCGCCCTATATTTATCTGAACAATGACGGCGTTCCCGCCGGGATCGACGTGGAGATCGCCACCGAAGCCTTCCGCCGCATGGGATATGCTGCCCAGTTTGAACCGATCGATTGGGAGCAAAAAACAGATCTGGTGGAAAGCGGTACCATCGACTGCATCTGGGGCTGCTTTTCCATGGATGGGCGCGAGGAGGTATACCGCTGGGCGGGACCCTACATGGTGAGCCGTCAGGTGGCTGCGGTGGATGCCGACAGCAGCATCCGGACACTCGGCGACCTTGCCGGAAAGACCATCGCCGTGCAGAGCACCGGCAAGCCGGAGGAGATCTTTCTCAGCGGCTCCGACCCGCGCATCCCGCAGACCGTCGAGGTGTTCAGCACCGAAGACCGCAGCGTGCAGTATGCGATGCTGGCCTGCGGCTATGTGGATGCCATCGCTGCCCATGAGACGGCCATCCTGCAATACATGAAGGACAATTCCGTGGAGTTCCGCATCCTCGAAGAACCGCTGCTGGTCACCGGGCTGGGCATCGCCTTTGCCAAAAACGACAGCCGCGGGCTGGACACCCAGCTGAACGCTGTTCTTGCGCAGATGCGCACAGACGGCACACTGGAGCAGATCCTTGGCAAGTATCTTGAACATCCTTCGCAGTATCTGGAGGTGGACACCATTGGCATGTAAAAACAGGACCATCCCAGATACATGGAGATGGGGGCTCTATCTGGTCATCGGCGTGCTTTTTATGGCAGGCGTCGTTTTTTTCTCGAGTTGGCAGGCACTGCGTGCAACGGAGGCTCGTTTCTGCCAGATCCTTGATTTTGTCAAATCCCAGTCCACCAGCTTTGAAAAGCACAACGATACGATTGTGGCCAAAGCGCTCCGCCGCACGGCGGTATCGGTGCATCAGCTGGCACAGGACCCTGCGCTCGACCTTTCCGACCCGCAGTGCCTGAGCAGGCAGGCAGAGCTGCTCTGGCTCACAGGTATTTCAGTTCTGTCCCCGGACGGTACGCTCCTGTGCGAATCCACAACCAACGGCATCGGCTATGCCCGGTTTGGAGAACCGCTCAAAAATGATGCCGTTCTGGACGTTTTCTCTTACCCGCAAAAGACCTACCTGAAGCGGGTCCTGCTGGAGGATGGGTCTGCCGTGGATGTTGCGGCACACCGGGCAGAAAGCAAAGAGGTGATCCTGCTTGCCTACCGCTATACCCCGGCAGAATTTATAGAGGGAACGGCCTTGTCCATCCAGAGCGTACTGGACGGCTACTCGGTTGAGACCAGCGGCACATTGTTCATCGTGCAGAACAATCAGGTCATTGCCTCCAACCGCCCGGAGCTCATCGGGCAGGATGCTGCGGACAGTCTGCCGGTGCGGGAGATCCGCAAAGCCGGGGCTGCCGAAACGCTGACCCATACCCACGATTGGAACGGCTCCGGCTGCTATTTTGGAATGTACTGCCACGGAAGGTCTTTCGATCTCTACGCGTATACGGATGAAAGATCCGTCTTCCGTGAATCGATTCCGCTGATCTTGATGGCGCTGGCCGGTTACATCCTGCTTGTAATGGTCCTTCGGGTGCTGCGCAGACGCTCCGTGCAGGAGATGGAGCAGCAGAAAAAAGAGCAGGAGAAGAAGTATCAGGCTCAGCTGGAGGAACAGAACCGCAAACTGGAGATCGCACTCCAGCACGAGGGTGCGGCAAACCGTGCCAAGCGGGAGTTCCTGTTCAATATGAGCCACGATATTCGCACCCCCATGAACGCCATCATCGGCTTCACCTCGCTGGCTGCGACCCATATTGATAATAAGGAACAGGTGCTGGACTACCTGAAAAAGATCTCTACCTCCAGCCAGCATCTGCTTTCCCTCATCAATGATGTGCTGGATATGAGCCGCATCGAGAGCGGAAAAGTAAAAATTGAAGAGAAAGCGGTGCATCTGCCGGATCTCGTCCACGATGTGCGCTCCATCATCCAACCCGATGTTTCGGCAAAGCGGCTGTCGCTTTTCATCGATACCATGGACGTGGAGAACGAGGACATCATCACCGACCCGCTGCGGCTGAACCAGCTCCTGCTGAACATTTTGTCCAACGCCATCAAGTTCACTCCCACAGGCGGTACGATCAGCATCCGCATTGCCCAGAAGAACGGTGCGCCCAAGGGCCGTGGCTGCTATGAGTTCCGCATCAAGGACAATGGCATCGGTATGAGCGAAGCGTTCCAGAAGCACATCTTTGAGGCGTTCAGCCGGGAGGAAAGCTCCACCGTCAGCGGCATTCAGGGTACCGGCCTGGGTATGTCCATCGCCAAGAACATTGTGGATATGATGGGCGGCACCATTGCGATTGAAAGTGAACCGGGCAAGGGCAGCGAATTCATCGTAGATCTCTGCTTCGCACTCAGCGGACAAAGGGTGGAGCCCAAGCAGCTCCCACAGTTGGAAGGGCTGCGCGCATTGGTAGCAGACGACGATACCGACACCTGCCTGAGCGTCAGCACCATGCTGTCCAAGATCGGGATGCGGCCGGAGTGGACGATCTCCGGCCGGGAAGCGGTGATCCGCACCCGATACGCCATGGAGCAGGGCGACGAATTCAGCGTCTACATCATCGACTGGCTCATCCCCGATATGAACGGCATCGAGGTCGTGCGGCAGATCCGCAAGGTGATCGGGAAAAGCTGCCCTATCATCATTCTGACGGCCTACGATTGGACGGATATTGAAGAGGAAGCCCGCGCTGCCGGAGTGACCGCCTTCTGCGAAAAACCGCTGTTCCTTTCCGAACTGCTCAGAGTGCTGGCAGAACCGTACGGTGCAGAGCCTGCCTGTAAGCCAGCGCAGCCAGATGCCTCCGAGCTCAAGAGAAAGAAACTTTTGCTGGTGGAGGACAATGCCTTGAACCGCGAGCTTGCACTGGAGATCCTGAAGGAAGCGGGCTTTGCGGTAGACACTGCTGAGGATGGCGAGATCGCTGTCCAGAAGATGAAGCAGGCGGCCCCCGGGCAGTACGATTTGATCTTAATGGACATCCAGATGCCCAAGATGGACGGTTACGAGGCAACGCGGCAGATCCGCGCCCTGCCGGATGCTGCAAAGGCAGGCATTCCCATCTTTGCAATGACGGCAAATGCCTTTGAAGAAGACCGTCAGAATGCATTGAAGGCCGGTATGGACGGCCACATTGCAAAGCCGCTGGATATTCCGCATCTGCTGCAGGTCCTTGCAGATGTACTGAAATCATAACGGCTGCCAGCCGACAAAAGCAAAAGCACCCGCAGCAGGCTTCGCAGAGGCTCTTGACCTCTGGAAGCGAATGCTGCGGGTGCTTTATTTCTTTTCTGTCTGACAGGCGTTTGACTCACAAAATTTTGCGCAGCTCCTGCACGAGATCGCCGATCACGATGGGCTTGGACAAAAAGCCGTTCATGCCGCTTTCCAATGCGTTGCGGCGGTCCTCGTCGAAGGCGTTGGCGGTCATGGCAAGGATCGGGAGCTTTGCCCGGGCAGGGTCATCCAGTGCGCGGATCTTCCGGGTGGCGGTGTAGCCGTCCATCACCGGCATCTGCACATCCATCAACACCAGATCATAGCTGCCCGGCGCTGCGGTGCTCACCTTTTCCACCGCCACTTCACCGTTTTCCGCCGTATCGACCCGGAAGCCGTACTCGCACAGGATCTCCTGCGCGATCTCGCGGTTCAGCTCGTTGTCCTCTACCAGCAGGATATGTCTGTCCTTAAAGTCGGCGTTCTTTTCCGGCAGAAGCTCCTGCGACGCATCTGTCAGCTTCTGGCCGAGGGCGCTCATCAGGGTCTCGCGCAGGTCGGATATGAACATGGGCTTGGAGCAGAAGGCGGTCACACCGGCGGCCTTTGCCTCTACCTCAATGTCAGACCAGTCGTAGGCCGTCAGGATGATGATGGGGGTATCGTCGTTCAGGCTGCGGATCTGGCGGGTGACTTCGATGCCGTTCATATCCGGCAGCCGCCAGTCGATGATATAGGCGTGGTAGACATCGCTCATCTCGATGGACTGCCGCGCGCGCAGCACCGCTTCCTTGCCGGAAAGGGTCCACTCCGCCCGCATTCCCACCTTGACCAGCATCTTTGTCACGCTGTCGCAGGTGTTGAAATCGTCGTCCACCACCAGAGCCTTCAGGCCTTCCAGCTCGGTGATCTTTTCCACCGGGCGGTGCTCTGCCTGCACCCGCAGCGGCACACGAATGATAAACTCGCTGCCCTTGCCCTGCGCTGTCTGCACCTCGATGGTGCCGCCCATCATATCCACGATGTTTTTGGTGATGGCCATGCCAAGGCCGGTGCCTTGGATACGGCTGACCGTGGAAGTGCGCTCCCGCTCAAACGGCTCAAAGATTTTTTTGGCAAATTCCGGGCTCATGCCGATGCCGTTGTCCTTGATGCGGAACTCGTACTGCCCGCAGCCGCGCACCTGCCCGGCAAGCTGGCGCACCCGCACCGAGACTGTGCCGCCCGCCGGGGTGAACTTGATGGCGTTGGACAGCAGGTTCAGCAGGATCTGGTTCAGCCGGGTCTTATCGCAGTAGACATCCTCGTCGGTCACATCCATCGCGTCCATATAAAGCTCCAGCTGTTTTGCGTAGATCTGCCCGCTGACGATGGTTTTCAGATCGTGCAGCACCTCCGAAAGGTTGACTTCCACCTCTTCCAGATGGAGCTTTCCGCTTTCGATGCGGCTCATATCCAGCACATCGTTGATGAGCGAGAGCAGATGGTTGCTGGAAGCAAGGGTCTTGGCCAGATAATCCTTCACCCGCTCCTTGTCGTCGATATTGCTGATCGCCAGTGTGGTAAAGCCGATGATGGCGTTCATGGGGGTGCGGATGTCGTGGGACATATTGGAAAGGAAAGTGCTCTTGGCGCGGTTGGCAGTCTCAGCGGCGGCAACGGCATCCGAAAGCGCCTGATTTACCTGTTTGTCGGCGGTGCGGTCGGACATGACAAGGATGTATTTGGTCCTGCCCTCCACCTCGCTGCCTATGGCGATGTTATGGAACCAGCGGCGCTCTTTGGTTTCCAGATGCTCAAACTCGAGATCCCATTCCCGCTGCTGCCCGCTGAGAAGCCCATCCAGAAAGTTTTTGCCCTGCTCCGGGGCGCCCAGCTTGTCCAGAGCGAAAGCATTTTGCCGGACTTCTCTCCACGGGATGCCCAGCAGCCGCTCAATGTTCGGGCTGACATAATCCACCTTGGAGGTCTCTGCGTCCAACATCAGGAAAACGTCGTCCACGTTCAGCGAGAGCTTCTGGAACAATTCATCCCGGTACAGGAGCTTGGTGTTCTTCTGGCGCAGTGCGGCATGGCTTCTGCGCACAATGAGCAGAATGACCAGCACCGCAAGACCTACGGCGATGCCCGCTACGATCTGTATCGTATGGAACCACAGCTTATCCAAATTGGCATTGACGATGCTGACCGGGACAAGCCCCACCATCGTCCAGCTCTGGACTGCTGTGCCCTCGTAGACCAGATAATAGCTGGTGTCGCCCAGCGTTACCTTCATGTTTCCGCTGCTGCCCTGTGCAAAGGCATTGGACAGATCCAGGATCTGTGCCTCGGAAAGATCGGAATGGTCGCGCAGCATCGCAATGAAGTTGTAAATGGTCTCCTTGCGGTTTACAGAATTGTCGATGACCACCCGTCCATCCGAGTAGATGACATAGTTGCTGGCATTGCCCTCAAAGGCAGAGCTGTCCAGCAACCGAAGCACCGCATCATTATAATAAGAGATAGCAATGGCATCGTAGGCAAAGCCCCGGTAGCTGCCCTGCGTTTCGGGACAGATGAACGCAAGCATCTGGGGCTTGCCGGGCAGCGCCGTGTTCACGACGACATCCTCATCGTGAGCGAGCCTTTCGTCCAGATTGGTCTGTAGGCCAAGATAGCCGGTCTCCCCGGTCACGGTCATGTAGTTGCCGTCATAGGTAAGAAAGTAGAATTGGGCAAACCCAGCCTCCTGCTGTGCCGCCCCGATATACGCCTGAATCTCTGCTTCATCCGAGGTAGTTTCCAGAAAGCCGTTGTACAGATGCAGATAGGTCAGGTTCTTGCGCACCATCTCTTTCAGCATATTATTGGATTTATGCAGCACCTCTTCCAGATGCGAGGTACTTTCCTGATAGATGGTCTGGGACACAAACGAGATGTACTGAACGCTGAAACCTGCTATCAGCAAGACCAGAAGAAGGATGGCAGCAACAGGAAGCCATTTTTGCCGGGGATGGCAGTTTCGTTTGGATTCGTGCTTTTCGTCTTCCATCCCGCTCACCTCAGTGTCATGTAGTTTTCAGGCTCTGCAAGCGCTGCGCCGCCGCCGGAGAGATGATCGCGCCATCTGTTTTTTACCCATGTATCTCCGTCCAAAGACCTGCCGCTTTCGCTCGCAAGCAGCGCTTCCATCTGATTTTCCGCTGCCAGACAGGTCACGGTAACGGTGTCGTCGTCCCGGAGCGGCTGTCCGTTCCGGGTGATGCCGGTCAGGGTATAGCTGCCGCCTGCCTCTTTGACCTCCACGGCAATGCCGCTGACCACCGGCAGAGAGCCGCGGTTGAAGGGCACAAACCCTCCCTCGCAGCCCTCCACAAAGGCGCGGACGGTCTCCTTCAGCTCTGCGCCGGTCATGGTGCGCTGGCGGGACATCAGACCGTTGGGCATGATCATGGAAGCGGCCATTTTCTTGTTATAATCTGCCTGCAGCACACTGCCGGTAAAGCTGTTTGCGGTGGCAAGCAGCACATCGGTGCCATAAACGCCCCGCAGCGTGTTCGCCATAACGGAGAAGGAGGCGCTGCCGCCGTTTGCGTGGAAGACATTGGAATAGCTCTTCCCGGAGGTCAGCACGATCTCGTCATCGGCAGGCGTTTCTTCGGCAAGAAGCTGGGCATTGAACGCACGATAAGCCTGCTGTGCCGTGTACTCGCCCGCGATCATTTTGGAGACAACGTCCTTGGAGACGGCAAAGAAATCGTTGGAGGCGATGCGGATATACATGTGGTTTTCTTCCACCACATCGCGCACGTCCTTCATGTACTCGGTCAGGCGCAGGGGGACGTTCTGGCTGTAGCTCAGCAGATCCTGCCCGTCGGCAACGATGCGGCTCTGCGCCTCCTCGGAGAGCATGACGTTCAGCACCTTCATGGCTTTTTCGCGGCGCGCGGTGTCCTGCTCCAGATCGCGGTTCAACGCCACCTGGAAATAGGGGGTGGTCATGATCCACTTTTCGCCGTTCTGGCAGAAGAAGGGCATAAAAATGGTGTCGATGCCCTCATCCTGAAACATCTTCACGCCGGCAGAGCTGCCAAAGTACATGGCAGCTTCTCCGTTCCGGAACATCCCGGTCACATCGTCGTAATTCAACGCAAGATCGTCTGCCGTGAGGTGGGTATCCTGAATGAACTGCGCCATCCGCTCAAACGCCCCCGGCCACACGGTGTCGTCCAGACCCACCCGTGCGGTGCTGGCAGGGTCGCTGTAAGCAGTGCGCCACTTGCGCCCATCAGTCGTGGTAAGCTCGGCAGCGGAAAGCCCCTGCAGCGTTTCCATGCAGGTGTAGTCGTAGGTATAATCGGCGGTAAAGCCGCGGATGCCCACCTTCTCAAACGCCTGGCAGGCCGAAACGAAGCTCTCGTAATCGGTGGGCAGAGGAATATCGTACTGCTCAAAAAGGCTGCGGTTGACCACAAAGCCGTGGGCATCGGCGCAGACCGGCAGCCAGTTCACGCTGCCGTCCTCGTTTTTGAAGCTGTTGAGGTAGGTGTTGTACACAGCGCCCGCTTCGTTGGTCAAGGCAAGGTTCATCAGGCTGTCCTTCAAGGGAGCCGCATCGTGCAGCGAGAAGCGGCAGCAGGTGATGATATCCGGCAGACCGCCGTTCTCCTGCAAAAACTTGTAAAAATCCAAATCGTTGTTGCCCACGATGAATTCAATATTTACATCCGGCAGCTGGGACTGGATATAGGGCGCATAGGTTTCGTACAGGCTGGTACTCCACAGATACACCTGAATGGTCTGAGCATCCTCCTGCTTTTTCACATTTTCGGCGGTTTTTGTTCCGCAGCCGGTCAGCAGAGAGACCGCCATCACCAGTGCCATAAGCACGGAAAACAGGCGGTGCAATGTTCTTTTGTTCATCAAATCGTTCTCCTCACAACTCCTGGGCAGCTGCCGTTCTGCGATCCCGAATACCACAAAAAGGCATCGATACAGCATGACAGAACTATAGGATTATTTTACCACCGCCATGATGGATTTTCAATAAAATTTCATATGTTGATTCATAAAAGCAGCGTGTCCGATTTCTTTGCGCCAGTCGATGCAGCTTTTTTGAACAGTATATATACCAACGTATACAGTATGTAGTGTAACATTATAACAGAAGCATTTCAAGCGTTCATGCTTGTGAATACTGCTTATGTTCTATTATTATCCCTTGACAAAAAGGCAGCTTTGGCCAGTTGGGTTATTTTGCTCCCCGTGGCCCGAGCAGGCCCTGCGGGCCAACATCCACTGCCAGATCTCGCTGGCTCTCAACCGCATCTACACCGAGTGGTACCCCAGCAAGGGCTACAGTTTCAACATCACCAACTCCACCAGCTACGACCAATACTACGTCCATGGCCGGACGGTGTTCGACGTCATGGTGCGGCTGACGGACGACATCTTCAACACCTATATCCGCAAGACCGGCACCGTGAACCCCTACTACGCCGAATATTGCGACGGCAAATCCGTCACCTGCCCCGGCCTCAAGCAGTGGGGGACGGTCACGCTGGCCAATCAGGGCCGCAGCGCACTGAGCATCCTCAAATACTACTACGGCAGCAACATCGAGATCATCCGCACCAACAACATCCAGTCCATCCCCCAGAGCTACCCCGGGAGCCCTCTGCGGCAGGGCAGCACCGGAGCGGCGGTGTTCACCCTGCAGCGGCAGCTCAACCGCATCACCAAAGACTATCCCTTCCTCGGCCTGCTGACGGTGGACGGCATTTTCGGCCGCAAGATGACCGAGACGGTCAAAAAGTTCCAGAGGCAGTTCAACCTCACCGCCGACGGCGTGGTGGGCCGCAGCACCTGGTATAAGATCAGCTATATCTATGTCTCGGTGAAGGACCTCGCCGAGCTGACCAGTGAAGGCGAGACATTCAGCGGCACCCTCCCGGACGGCTCATGGAACCTCGGCAGCAGCGTCCTCAAACAGGGCTCCACCGGCAGCGAGGTAGAGCAGCTTCAGTTCTGGCTGAGTACGCTGGCTCAGTATGAGAGCAGCATCCCCTCTGTCACGGTGGACGGCGTCTACGGCAGCGGCACAGCGGCGGCTGTCCGGGCGTTCCAGCGGCGCTACGGCCTGACGGTGGACGGCATCGTGGGCCTCACCACATGGACCGAGCTGTACAGCCAGTTCCGCAGCATCCAGTCCGACAACGGCACCCCCAACGCCTACCCCGGCACCGCCCTGCGCCAGGGCAGCAGCGGCCAGAACGTCCGGCTGGTGCAGTTCTGGCTGAAGATCGCGCGGACGGTCTATTCCAGTCTCAACAATGTCACCGTAGACGGCATCTTCGGCTCGTCTACCGCAGCGGCCGTGCGGCGGTTCCAGACCTACTTCGGCCTCACCAGCGACGGCGTCGTGGGCCGGACGACATGGAACAAGCTCTACGAAGTCTACAACGACATCGCCAACCGCCTGCTTTCGCCCAGCCTGCGGCCCGGCGAGTACCCGGGCGTGCTGCGCAATGGCTCCACCGGCACCGCCGTCCGAGAGCTGCAATTCTACCTCTACCTCATGAGCGCCTACCAGAGCAGCATCCCCTCTGTCTCCATTGATGGCCGTTTCGGCGCGGCCACCGAGGCCGCCGTGCGGGCCTACCAGCGGTTCGCCGGGCTGACGGTGGACGGCATCGTAGGACGGAAGACATGGGATTCGCTCTACGGCAAAGCGTCGGCCCTCCGCTCGTCCGGGCCGGTGGTCACCCTCAAGCGTCTCCCCTACCCCGGCACGCCGCTCACCGTCGGCACCGACAGCAGCGCCGTGCTCTACTACACCCTGCTTTTGCAGCGCATCGCCTACTACTACGACAGTGTAGCGTCCCCCGCGCTTTCCAGACAGTACACACAGGAGACCGCGGACGCCACCGCCAGCGCGCAGGAGCTTCTGGGCCTGCCCGCCACCGGCGTGGCAGACGCCGAGACGTGGACAGCAGTGGAAGCCCTGAGCTTACAGCTGGCGGCCTTCACCCCCAACCCCGACCGGCATCCCGAGCAGGGGCCGGACTACCCGGACCGGGCCATGAAGGAGGGCAGCGCAGGGCCTGACGTCAGCCTCATCGAGGGCTGGCTCAATGGCCGCTCCCAGCTCTACTGCGAGGAGGACTACGTCGCCGACAACGCTGTCTTCGGCCCGGAGGATACCGCCGCTGTGAAGGAGACGCAGCAGCGGGCGGGTCTTGAGGCAAACGGCGTCGTGGACCGGCCCACCTGGGCCGCACTCCGCGCCCAGAGCCATACTGCCTGCGACAACTGCACCGAGGAGGGATGAGAGATGGCACGCTTACTGGTCTATGACGCCTACGAGAACAAAGTCTACACCTATTCGAGCCTGCGCGAGAACGACCCCATGCCCTACAGCACCGGCAGGACTCTGACCGTGCGGGAGTTCCGGGGCAAATCGAACAGCCCGGTGCTCTGGACGACCATCGCGGCAATGGAAGCGTGGAACCTCACCCGCCGCAAATACGGCAGGGGCATCCCGGTGGGATATGCCTTCCGCCGCATCTGGGAGGGCGGCCACGGCACCCGCAGCCAGC
>OKXD01000224.1_pt1 | contig 18460 bp, 14 predicted proteins | sample 1607661 | NCBI WGS metagenome assembly OKXD01 (sample SAMN02674607, study PRJEB24791) | human gut metagenome, SKBSTL069 | isolation source: stool | host: Homo sapiens | place: USA | reverse complement strand
CCGGTGCGGACAGCGATGCACTGGAACACATCAGCTTTACCGCAAAGCCCGGCGAGACTACCGCCATCATCGGCTCCACCGGCTGCGGCAAGTCCACCCTGCTCAACCTCATCCCCCGCTTTTACGATGTGACCGGCGGCAAGGTGACTGTGGACGGCATTGACGTGCGCGAGATGCCGCAGGCACAGCTGCACGACCTGCTGGGCTATGTGCCCCAGAAGGGTGTGCTGTTCAGCGGCACCATCGACAGCAACCTGAAATTCGGCGGCGAAGATATCACCGATGCGCAGGTACAAAAAGCTGCTGCCATTGCGCAGGCCACTGATTTTATTGAAGCAAAGCCGGAGGGCTACCAAAGCCCCATCGCACAGGGCGGCTCCAACGTATCGGGCGGCCAGAAGCAGCGGCTTTCCATTGCCCGGGCAATTGCCAAAAATCCCAAGGTCTATCTGTTTGACGACAGCTTCTCGGCGCTGGACTACAAGACCGATGTAACGCTGCGCCGCGCCCTGAAGGCACAGACCGACAACGCCACTGTGATCATTGTGGCACAGCGCATCTCCACCGTGCTGCACGCGAACCAGATCCTTGTGCTGGACGAGGGCAGGCTGGTGGGCAAGGGCACCCACGCCCAGCTGATGGTCAGCTGCCCGGAATATCAGGAGATCGCCCGCAGCCAGCTGAGCCAGAAAGAGCTGGCGCTGGATACCTTGAATACGGAAAAGGAGGGTGAGTGATATGCCCAGACCCGGACGTCCCACCACCGAGCGCGCCAAGGACTTTAAAGGCACGCTGCGGCAGCTCATCCGCACCATGAGCCACTACAAGCTGCCCCTTGCGGCAGCCATGCTGTTTGCTGTTCTGTCCACCATCTTCAACATTGCAGGCCCCAAGGTGCTGGCAAAGGCTACCACCGCCCTTGCCACCGGCTGGATCGCCCGGCTGCGCGGCACCGGCAGCATCGATTTTGTGTATATCGGCCGCATCCTGCTGTTTTTGCTGGGGATGTACCTGCTGAGCAGCGCTTTCAGCTTTATTCAGGGCTGGCTGATGACCGGCCTTTCCCAGAAGGTCTGCTACGACTTCCGCCGCCAGATCAGCGAAAAGATCAACCGCCTGCCGCTGGCGTACTTTGAAAAGCGCACCGTGGGCGAGGTGCTCTCCCGCATCACCAACGATGTGGACACGCTGGGACAGAGCCTGAACCAGAGCATCACCCAGCTGATCACCAGCGTGACTACCATGATCGGTGTGCTGGTGATGATGCTTTCCATCAGCCCCCGCATGACCCTGATCGCCCTGCTGATCCTGCCGGTGTCGCTGGCGCTGGTGCTGGTGGTTGTCAAGTTCAGCCAGAAGTACTTCAAAGCGCAGCAGGCCACGCTGGGCGTGGTCAACGGTCAGGTAGAGGAGGTCTACGCCGGCCACAACGTGGTCAAGGCCTTCAACCGCGAAGCCGTGGTGCTGGCAGACTTCAACGCCGCCAACGATAAGCTGTACGAATCCGCATGGAAGAGCCAGTTCCTCTCCGGCCTGATGATGCCCATCATGAACTTTGTGGGCAACCTGGGCTATGTGGCAGTGGCCATCGTGGGCAGCATTTTTGCCGCAAACGGCGTTATCACCATCGGTGATATTCAGGCCTTTATCCAGTACGTCAAAAACTTCACCCAGCCCATCCAGCAGCTAGCACAGGTGTCCAACATGCTGCAGAGCATGGCCGCCGCTGCCGAGCGCGTGTTCGAGTTCCTGAACGAGCCCGAAGAGGATCAGCTGGCCGACCCTGCCCGCCGCGCCGACCCCGCCGACATTGACGGACAGGTCACCTTTGACCATGTGCGCTTCGGCTACACCCCGGACAAGACCGTCATCCACGACTTCAGCTGCACGGTGCAGCCCGGCCAGAAGGTAGCCATCGTAGGCCCCACCGGCGCGGGCAAGACCACCATGGTCAAGCTGCTGATGCGCTTTTACGATGTGGATTCCGGTTCCATCACCCTGAACGGCCACGATGTGCGGGACTTTGACCGCAGCGCCCTGCGCGAAGGTTTTGGCATGGTGCTGCAGGACACATGGCTGTTCAAGGGCACCATCATGGAGAACATCCGTTACGGCCGGCTGGACGCCACCGATGAAGAGGTGATTGCCGCCGCAAAGGCTGCCAACGCCGACCACTTTATCCGCACCCTGCCCGGCGGCTACCAGATGGAACTGAACGAGGACGCCTCCAACGTCAGTCAGGGACAGAAGCAGCTGCTTACCATCGCCCGCACCATTCTGGCAGATAACCGCATCCTGATTTTGGACGAGGCTACCAGCAGCGTGGATACCCGCACCGAACAGCGCATCCAGACCGCTATGGATCGTCTGATGGAGGGCCGCACCAGCTTTGTGATTGCCCACCGCCTTTCCACCATCCGGGACGCCGACCTCATCCTTGTGATGCGGGACGGCGACATTGTGGAGCAAGGCACCCACGACCAGCTGATTGAGGCCGGCGGCTTCTACGCCGATCTGTACAACAGCCAGTTCGAGGACGTGGTGGATTAAAGCACCTGTTATCGCAATATAACCGCAAAAAGAGCACCTGTTGCCTTTTTAGGGCAATAGGTGCTCTTTGCATTCCCCTCTCAGTCATCGCTGCGCGATGCCAGCTCCCCCGAGAGGGGGAGCTTTTCAACTCAGCTGCAATAGAGCTCTCCCTTCGGGAGAGCTGGCGCGAATGCGCCTGAGAGGGTTTCCTTTTTTATTCCTCCACCGGTTCCAGCTTCAGGCCGAACAGCTTTTCCGAGAGGGACGGCAGCTGTTGCTGCAACGCGCGGACATAAGCCATTACCACCGGATCCTCGCGCTTTTGCCCCAGCACGATGCCAAACCGGTGTCCCCTGCCCCAGTCCAGCACCCGTACAAAGCTGAGGTCGGGTCTGCGGTAATAGACCGCCGGGACCATCTTGAGCGCCGGGTCGCCGTAGGCTGCACTGCGGATGCCGCCCACCGGCGTAAAGCTCACCCCGCGTTCCAGCCCCTCCTGCACCAGACTTGTCTCGTAAACGGTCTGGTACATCTCCTTGATAAGCAGCCAGCGGTACTGCAATGCCTGCTCTAAAGTCAGCCTGCCCACTGGCATATCGGCGGGCGGGTGGATGGGGATGCAAAGCTCCGGCACATAAAGCAGCGGCACAAAGGTAAGCCCCTGTGCGTAAAATTCTGCGCTTTCCAGCTGGAAGGAAAGATCCATCTCCCCTTTTTTCAGGCTGCGCCAAACCTCGCTGCGGTTGGCACACCACCCCAGAATGGGGGTATACCGCAGGCACAAGTCACTCGTCAGGGAAAACAGGTCGTATGCGAACATCCGCATTGCCTCATGACACCCTGCGATGATCAGATGTCTTTCCGGCGGGTTTTCCTGCTGCTGCACCGCGCGGGCATGGCGCACCGCCTGCTGATACAGGGCTACCAGCTGCTTTGCCTTGGGGTAAAAGTCCCGGCCTGCCGGGGTCAGGATCACCCGGCGCGGTACATGCTGAAACAGTTCAAACTGCAGCTGCCCTTCCAGCGTGCGGATCTGCTGCGAAAGTGCTGACTGTGAAAGATACAACGCCTCTGCCGCCGCAGAAAAGCTGTTCAGTTCCACGATCTTTACAAAGCCTTCCAGTGCGCTCTCGTTCATGCGTTTCTCCCTCCCGCGATACATTAGGTTATCCTAAATTATAATATAAAAAATATGAATTGTAAACAGCACCCTACTACGATACAATTGTTAAGGATTCAGCAAAGTACCTTTCACCTTGCTGCAGGATAAGAAGGAACACAAAGAAGAACAAAAAAGAAAGAGAGCGTATCTATGAACAAGATCTCCCGTAAGGGCTTTATCAAGATTGCCGCTGCCGCCGCCATGAGCGGTGTGACCGCCGGTGCTCTGGCTGCCTGCAATGCCGCTTCCGGTTCTGCTTCCGCTTCCACTTCCGGTGCTGCCGGTCTGTACACCCCTGGCACCTACGAAGGCACTGCCGAGGGCATCTCCTCCACCGTCAAGGTCACCATGACCTTCTCCGACAGCGCTGTCACCGACGTGGTGGTGGACACCTCCGGTGAGACCGCTTCCTTCGGCGCTGCCGCTGCCGATGAGCTGCGCGAGCAGCTGTTGGCTGCTGGTTCTGCCGAGATCGACGGTGTTTCCGGTTCTACCATCACCTCCGATGCCGTGATGAAAGCTGCCAAGAGCTGCTGCGCACAGGCCAAGGGCGAGACCGTGGTCTCCAGCGTGCAGCTGCCCACCGGCGATGCAAACGACTGGCTGGGCACCGAGCCCGATATCGACGAGACCGCCATCACCGAGACCGTGGACACCGACATCCTGATCGTGGGCGCTGGCAACGGCGGTATGTTCGCTGCCGCCTATGCTGCTGCCAACGGCCTGAACTTCCGTGTTATCGAGCAGAACGCCAACGTGCAGGACACCCGTCACTGGTACGGCGCTGTTGATTCTGCTGCCGCTAAGGAGGCTGGCGAACCCGCCACCGATAAGGCAAAGCTGCTGAGCGAGATCTCCCGCTACGCCTCCGGCAAGTGCGACCAGCGCGTGGTCAAGACCTGGATCAACGAATCTGCTGCCATGCACGACTTTATGCGCAGCATTCTGGAGGATAAGTACGGCTGGGTGTGCGATTTCACCTCCGGCAGCGAGGCTGCATGGCCTGCAGAGAATGCCGAGCACAACACCGACTACCTCTACCCTGTGCAGGAGCACAACTACATGGCCAGCGAGAGCGCTTCCGGCACACCCCGCAACGAGCTGTTGCTGCAGTACATTCAGGAGCTGGGCTACGATGTAGACTTCAAGACCAGTCTGGCAAAGCTGGAAAAGAACAGCGATGGCCGCATTACCGGCGTCATCGCCCAGAGCACCGAGGATGACCACTTCATCCGCTACAACGCCAATCAGGGCGTGCTGCTGGCCTGCGGCGGCTTCCCCGGCAACCCCTACATGATGGAGCAGCTGGACCCGCTGGGTACCTCCGTCACCACCGCCTGCTCCTACTCTCCGGCCGATAAGGGCTACGGCATCCGTGCCGCTGTCTGGGCCGGCGCAAACCTCGACAAGGAAGCTGCTCCCATGCTGTTCGACCGCGGCATCGTGGCTCCCGGCGTGGACGGCGGTTATGTGGCAAGCGACTCCGCTTTCGGCGGCAAGGCCTTCCCCGGCCCCATCCGCCAGTACAACCCCGGCACCCAGCCTTTCCTGAAGGTCAACCGCAATGGTGAGCGTTTCGCCAACGAGAGCAGCCCCTACAACGATATTGTTTACGCTGCTGCTCATCAGCCGGGCCGCGTCTACGCACAGATCTGTGACGCCAATGTTCTGGAGGACGCAAAGCGCTTCCACACCATCGGCTGCTCTGCTCAGACCCGTGCCGGCGGCGAGAAGTATTTCCAGGGCAAGGTCGATGAGGCTGTTGCAGCCGGTACCCTGTTCGTCTGCGACACCATCGAGGAACTGGCCGACAAGCTGGGCTTCACCGGTGAGGCCAAGGACACCTTCCTTGCTACCGTTGACCGCTACAATGAGCTGTACGACAAGCAGAACGACGAGGACTTCGGCAAGCCCGCTTACCGTCTGAGCGCCATCCGCACCGCTCCCTTCTACGGCTGCTGGCTGGGTGCCTCCCTGCTGTGTACCGAGCAGGGCATTGCCATCAACGACAAGGGTCAGGCTCTGGACAACGACAACAAGCCGATGCCCGGCCTGTATGTCACCGGCGATATGTCCGGCTCCTTCTTCGCCAACAACTATCCCTGCCTGATGGCAGGCGTGGCTATGGGCCGCACCCTGACCTACGCCATCAAGGCCATCAAGCAGATGGGCGGTCTGGAATAAGTCATCTCTCAGTGGTATCTGAGCGCATAAGATAAAAAGACACCGCAGAAGTGTGAAAGCTTCTGCGGTGTCTTTCTTTGTCGAAAACCCTCTATACACAAAACCACAAATGGCGGAAAAGTCTTAAAAACAGGCTCAGCACACGGCCCGATGGACGGGCAGCGGCTCCACGATGTCGGGATGGATCCCCTCACGGTAGTCGAGGTCACCCTGGTCGAGGCCGCGCAGCAGCACCTCGGCGGTGGCGATGTTGGTGGAGATCGGCACACTGTGCATATCGCACAGCCGCAGAAGGTTCTGCTCGCTGCTGCTGCCGCTCTCGGCCTTGAGCGGGTCGCGGAAGAAGAGCACGAGGTCTACTTCGTCGCAGGCCACCCGGGCCGAGATCTGCTGGATGCCGCCCAGCTTCCCGGAGAGGTAGCAGTGTACGGGCAGGCCGGTGGCCTGCGCCAGCATCCGACCGGTGGTGCCGGTGGCAATGACTGTGTTGCGGGATAGGATGCCGCTGTAAGCTGTGCAGAACTGCAGCGCCAGCTCTTTGCGGGAATCATGTGCAAGAATAGCAATCGTCATAACGCTCTCTCCTTCATTCCAAGTATAGTGTTGTGAGTGGGCGGATATGCTCGGAAGAGTGTTCTCCGCAGTAAAACGGTCTGAAAAGTTGAAGTCTTACGGAGAACAATTCTCGATAAACAGACTAAACAAGTGAGATTGTGTCGAATCACACTCTCATTCTAAGTTTAACCCGCAGAAAGCCCGGATGTCAAGAGGTTTGTTGTGATTTTTGTAGGATAAAACGGCAAAAGTATGACTATAGCTTTGTGGAGAATGGAGAAAATTTGGATACAAGGAATTATTCTCGGATGTATTTGCAAAAATTTTTCAACCAAAAGTGTGCTTGAGAGAAAAACGGCCCATCTCGATGAAACAAAAATACAGGCCGGGGCATTCAGCCTCGGCCTGTGGAGAAAATTTTCACCGAAAGGGTGATGCATCCTGGAAAAACCCGAAAATTACCGGGTCTGACCGTTGCCGTGGATGATGTACTTATAGCTGCACAGCTCGCCGAGGCCCATGGGTCCCCGGGCGTGGAGCTTCTGGGTGGAGATGCCCATCTCACAGCCAAGGCCGAACTCTCCGCCGTCGGTGAAGCGGGTGGAGCAGTTGACGTAGACGGCGGCACTGTCCACTGCCGCCGTGAAGAGGGCAGCATGGGCGTCAGTCCGGGTCAGGATGGCTTCGCTGTGGCCGGTGGAGTGAGCCGCGATGTGGGCGATGGCTTCCTCCACGCTGTCCACGACTTTCACCGCAAGGATGTAGTCGAGGAACTCCGTGTCGAAGTCCTTCGGCCCGGCGGGGGTGCCGGGGATGAGGGCGGCGGCGCGCTCGTCCAGCCGCAGTTCTACCGGGTGCAGACCCTTGGCGGTGCGGTCGGGGCCGAGGCGCTGGGCCAGCTTCGGCAGGAACTCAGCGGCAATGGCGCTGTGGACGAGGCAGACTTCCTCGGCGTTGCAGACGCTGGGGCGGCTGGCCTTGGCGTTCTCGATGATGTCCAGGGCCTTGGTCTGGTCGGCGGTGTCGTCCACGAAGATATGGCAGATGCCGGTGCCGGTCTGGATGCAGGGGACTTTCGCGTTCTCGACGCAGGCACGGATGAGTCCGGCCCCGCCGCGCGGGATGAGCAGGTCCACATAGCCGACGGCGGTCATCAGGGCGTTGGCCGAGGCATGGGTGGTGTCCTCGATGAGGCAGACTGCTGTTTCAGGCAGACCGGTTGCCCGCAGACCCTGCCGCAAGGTGGTCACGATGGCATTGGCCGAGCGCCACGCCTCTTTGCCGCAGCGGAGAATGCAGGCATTGCCGCTCTTGATGGCGAGGGCGGCAGCGTCGCTGGTGACGTTGGGGCGGCTCTCGTAGATGATGGCGATGACGCCCATCGGCACGGCGGTCTTCTCGATGACGAGGCCATTGGGACGCTCGATGCGGCTCAGCACCCGGCCCACCGGGTCAGGCAGGGCGGCAACGTCCCGGATGCCCTTGGCCATGGCCTCGATGCGCTGGGGCGTCAGGGCGAGGCGGTCCAGCATGACGTCGCTGATGCGGCCCTTGGCGGCGACCATGTCCTCGGCGTTGGCGGCGAGGATGGCGTCCATGGACTCCGGTGCGCAGAGGGCGTCGGCCATCCCGAGAAGGGCAGAATCACGGGTGCCGCTGTCCGAAAGGGCAACGGCAGTCTTGGCCCCGCGGGCGGCTTCCAGAATTTCCTGTGTGGTCATGTTATGCCTCCTGTCTGTGGGCCGCAAAGCGGGTGCCTGCGGCACGGCCCTCGGCGATGTCATAGAGCAGTTCGGGGTGGGCGCCGTTTGCGATGACCATGTCAGCTCCGCTGGAGGTCACCATCCGGGCGGCCCGGAGTTTGGTGGACATTCCGCCGGTACCCAGCGCCGAACCGGCTCCGTCGGCCAGCGCCATCACCTCGGGCGTGATGTCCTCCACCAGCGGGATGAGCTTTGCGTCCGGGTGGGTGTGGGGGTTGGCGGTGTAGAGACCGTCGATGTCGCTCAGCAGCACCAGCAGATCAGCTTTGATGCAGCAGGTGACGATGGCGGCGAGGGTGTCATTGTCGCCGATGGAGGTGATCTCGTCGGTGGCAACGGTGTCGTTCTCGTTGATGATGGGCAGTGCGCCCAGCTCCAGCAGGCGGGTGAGGGTGTTCTGGATGTTCTCACGGCGGCTGGCGTGCTCGATGTCCACGCCGGTGAGCAAAATCTGCGCCACCGTGTGGTCGTAGGCGCTGAACAGCCGGTCGTAGGTGTACATCAGCTCACACTGACCCACGGCGGCACAAGCCTGCTTGGAGGACATATCGGTAGGGCGGGCGGAAAGCGACAGCTTGCCCACGCCCATGCCGATAGCACCCGACGACACGAGGATGATCTCATGTCCGGCGTTCTTCAAATCGCTGAGCACTTTCACCAGCTCTTCGGTGTGGCGGATGTTCAGCCGCCCGGTGGAGTGGGCCAGTGTGGAGGTGCCGACTTTGACTACGATGCGCATAGATCAATCCTTCCCCATCTCTTTGGTCTTGTTGTAGGAGGCGATGACAGCGTCCATCACCGCGCCCCGCAGGCCCTTTTCTTCCAGCACCCGCACGCCCTGGATGGTGCTGCCGCCGGGGCTGCACACGGCGTCCTTGAGTGCGCCGGGGTGCTGGCCACTTTCAAGCACCAGCTTTGCGCTGCCCAGGACCATCTGGGCGGCGTACTCCTGCGCCTTGGCACGGGGCAGGCCGCAGGCCACGCCGCCGTCGGCCAGCGCCTCGATGAACTGGTACACCCAGGCCGGACCGCAGCCGGACACGCAGCTGGCCGCGTCGATGAGGCCTTCCGGCACAGCATCCAGCCGCCCGGCGGGGGCCATCAGCTTCAGGAACTCGGCCTCTTCCTCGGCGGTGACGTTGGAGGTGCAGTACTGTATCATACCGGCCCCCACCGAAGCGGGCGTGTTGGGCATGATGCGGATGACGGGGCAGTCGCCGCCCGCCATCTCCTGAATGCGGGCGATGGACAGGCCCGCCGCCATGCTGCACAGCACGAAGCGGCTGGGCCGTTCGGCCAGCGTGAAGCGGAGCGGTGCCAGCAGCTCCTCCATCATCTGGGGCTTGACGGCTAAGAAGATGAGGTCGCAGCGGCCTGCCACCTCGTCGTTGATGGTGGTGTTGCAGCCCAGCTCAGCGGCCAGAGCCTCTGCCTTGGCGGCGGTGCGGTTGGCCAGCCAGACGTTCTGCGGGTCTGCCGCCTTGCAGACGGCCCGGGCGATGGCTCCGCCCATGTTGCCGCAGCCTAAGAAACCGATGGTATTCAGCATAAGAAAACCCTCTTTCCCAATCAAAAGAACAGGGGAGATGCCCCCTCTGCGTCTCCATTGTAAGCAGGGCCGGGGGAGAAATCAAGAGGAAAGCCGGAAAATGTCAAAGCTTTTCGGAAAGCTCCTGATAGACGCGCTGCGGCGGCACAGGCTTTTTTTGCTGTCCGAATCTTAAGAAAACATAAAAAGTTCATGAAAAAGTCGAAAAAGGTGCTTGCACCTGTATGGGCGGATGAGGTATCATAATAGATAGAAGTTGGAAAACTCCGCACAGAACGGGGCAAACGCGAAAGGATGGGCATTCTCGTGGCACAGACGACAAAACGCGCGCTGGAAGCATCGCTCAAAAAGCTGCTGCTGAAAAAGCCATTGAACAAGATCACGATCAACGATATTACCGAGGACTGCGGTGTGAACCGCATGACCTTTTACTACCATTTTAAGGATATATACGACCTGGTGGACTGGATCCTGGTGGAGGATGCCGCCGAGGCGCTGGAGGGCCGCCAGAACTTTGAGACCTGGAGCGAGGCGCTTCTGGACGCCTTGCAGCGCATCCAGGACAACCGGGTGCTGGTGCTCAACGTCTACCGCTCGGTAAGCAGGGAACAGGTGGAGCAGTACCTCTATAAAATGCTTGACCCTCTGCTGCGGATGTTTGTAGAGCGTGAAAACATCCCGGTGCAGGAAGAGGACAAGCAGTTCATCATCGATTTTTACAAGTATGCGCTGGTGGGCATGGTGCTGGAGTGGGTCCGCCGGGATATGAAGACTGAGCCCACCCTGATGGCCGAGCGGCTCAACATCATGATGCACGGGGATCTGAAGCGGGCGCTGCTGCGCTTCAGCACCGACGGCAGAGCATCAAAAATCGACGAATGATAAAAATTTGAACAAGCAGAGCAGGATGATAGAAAAACTATCACCCTGCTTTTGTTGTTTATAGAACCTTTGTCGGAAAAATGTTAAAGTATTGTCAAAACAAAGGGCTGGCAAAGACCCACATAAGGAGGCAGACTTTTATGAGTATCGCGTTGGAGCCGTTGAGCCATAAGGTACAGCGTGCCGCTGTCGGAACGATGGTGGATGTGGCACTGGCTCATGTCAGAAAAGACCGTCAGAAGGTGTTTGCCGAGATGGTGGACGTCGCAAAGCAGTTCTATGGCGACTCGTTCAGCGAGGAGACGTATGAGCACGCCCGCGCAGTGCTGACCGATGCGGACAGCAAGTGGTCGAAGCTCATCAACTGTGTGCTCGACCAGACCGCGCCCAACGTGGCACGCACCACGGCGCTCAACCTTGGCTATGAGGCGTTCTTCCGGGGGACAAAGACCATCCGCGAGAACCGCACAAAGTACCACTGCAATATCCCGTGGCTGATCCTGTTCGACCCCACTTCGGCTTGCAATATGCACTGCGTGGGATGCTGGGCGGGCGAGTACGGCCACAAAAACAACCTCAGCTTTGAGGATATGGACAAGATCATCACCGAGGGCAAGGAGCTGGGGGTCTATCTCTATATGCTCACCGGCGGCGAGCCTCTGGTGCGGAAGGCGGATATTCTCCGTCTGGCAAAAAAGCACAACGACGTGCAGTTTGCGATCTACACGAACTCGACCCTCATCGATGAGCCGTTCTGCGAAGAGGTCGTAAAACTGGGCAATATCGCCTTCATGCTCTCGATCGAGGGAACTCCCGCTACCAATGATGCCCGGCGGGGCGACGGCCACTATGCCGCTGTCATGAATGCGATGGACTTGCTCAAGGCCCACGGGATCCTTTTTGGCACCTCCATCTGCTATACCAGAGACAATCTTGAAGCCGTCACCAGCGACCACTTTATGCGGATGCTCTGCGACAAGGGTGCGCACTTCGGGTTCTACTTCCACTATATGCCGGTAGGCAACGAGGCCGCGCCGGAGCTGATGCCCACGCCTGCTCAGCGCAAGTACATGATCGAGCGCATCCGGTATCTTCGCTCCGAAAAGAGTGATATTCCGTTCTATTCGATGGACTTCCAGAACGATGGCGAGTTTGTGGGTGGATGCATCGCAGGCGGACGCAACTATTTCCATATCAACTCGGCGGGCGATGCAGAGCCGTGCGTCTTCATCCACTACTCCAACGCCAACATCCACGACAGCAGCATCCTCGATATTCTCCGCAGCCCGCTCTTCATGGCCTACCACAACGGCCAGCCCTTCAATAAAAACCATCTGCGTCCCTGCCCGATGCTGGAAAACCCCGAGCTTCTGCGCCAGATGGTGCATGACACCGGTGCTCACAGCACCGACTTGCAGTCGCCCGAGAGCGTAGACCATCTCTGCGACAAATGCGGTGCGTATGCTGCCGACTGGCAGCCTGTGGCCGACGAGATCTGGTCGCACGTCACCCTCAGGGAGAGCCGGTACGAGAATTACAAGGATTGGGAACCGGCACATTCCACTGCTCACGCGAAATGACTTTATCGGTCTTTCAAACATAAAATTGCGCAGAAAAGCCCCCATCTTCACCGGCTGAGGCAGCCGGGAGGATGGGGGCTTTATCTTGTTATTTTATTCTTCGCCGGAATCAATGACGATTTCGTTTTCCGTTTCTTCATCTTCTACAGGCGCGGGAGCCGGGTCGCCGGGATCGCCGAACTCGTCGTGGTAGACGGTCATCTGGTCGAGCTGGCCGTTGCGGCGCAGGCCGTGGAAGACCAGCTTCTTGATGACGTCATAGATGACAGCGAACAGCGGCACGCCCACGATCATGCCCACGAAGCCCCACAGACCGCCGAACAGCAGGATGGAGAAGAGCACCCAGAAGCTCGAAAGGCCGGTGGTGTTGCCCAGGATCTTCGGGCCGATGACGTTGCCGTCCAGCTGCTGGAGCACCAGAACGAAGAGCACGAACCAGAGGGCCTTGATGGGGCTTTGGATGAGGATGAGCAGCGTTGCAGGCACGGCACCGATGAAGGGACCGAAGAAGGGGATGACGTTGGTGACGCCGATGATGACCGACACCAGCAGTGCGCTCGGGAACTTGAAGATGATGCAGGCGAAGTAGCAGAGCACACCAATGATGGCGGAGTCCATGATCTTGCCGTTGATGAAGCCGCCGAACATCTTGTCAGCGTAGAGGACTTCCTCCTGGATGAGCTGCGCCCAGTGGGGCTTGACGACGCTGTAGAGGATCATCTTGGCCTGCTTGGCGAACTTTTTGCGGCTGGCCAGCAGGTAAACAGCGACGATAAGGCCGATGAGCAGATTCTTGAACCAGGTCACCACACTCATGACGCCGACGCCCACACCGCTCAGGATGCCTTGTATATTCTGCAGCGAGGGGAGCAGGGTGGTGCGCAGAGTGGTCAGATTGTCAGCAATGGCATCGTAGGCATTGTTGAAATAGCCCATCAGTGTCTCATTATCCAAGAAGACTTCCTGTGTGTTCACCCACCGCATGAACCGGGTGATGCTGGTCTGCGCGGTGTAGTAGAGGGAGGTGACGCTTGTGATGAGCTGCGGCACCACCATCATCACGAGGGCGTAGACCACCAGCACACCGAACAGCAGCGTCGCCGCAATGGCAAGCATATTGGCCATGCTGTGGAGCTTTTGGGGGAAGATGCGGTGCAGAAAGCCCTCAATGGTGTTGCACACCGGCTTGAGCAGATAGGCGATAACGGCACCGTAGATGAAGGGCATCAGGATGCCGGTCACCTTGGAGACCGCGTCGCCGAACCCGTCGAAGCGGTAGATGAAGAAGAAGAACAGGATACTTAGACTTATCGCACCAAAGCCCGCGAGCATTCCGTAGAGATAGGGCTTGATGTGCGGCTTTTTGTCCATCATGTGTGACTCCATTCCTGCCGCAGACGGCAGGAGCCGGTACGGCGATGTTTAGATTTTGTTGCTGCGGCGCCAGATGTGCATCTTCTCGGCCTCTTTGATAAGCTCCTCGCGGAAGTCGGGGTGTGCCACATTGATGAGGGCTTCGGCCTTCTCCCAGGTGGTCAGACCCTTGAGGTTGACGCAGCCGTATTCCGTGCAGAGGTAATGCAGATTGGCGCGGGTATCGGTGATGATGCTGCCGTTTTCCAGCGTGGGACGGATGCGGCTCTCGAGCTGACCGGTCTTCTTATTAAAGAAGGTAGAAGACAGGCAGAGGAAGCTCTTGCCGCCCTTGGAAAGGTATGCGCCCAGCACGAAGTCCAGCTGGCCGCCTGCACCGGAAATGTGCTTGACGCCGGCGCTCTCCGCATTCACCTGGCCGAACAGGTCGATGTCCACCGCATTGTTGATGGAGATGAAGTTGTCCAGTGCGGAGATGCTGCGGATGTCGTTGGTGTAATCGACGGGAGCAGACATGCACTCGGGGTTGTTGTTGAGGTAGTCGTACATCTTCTGGGTGCCGGCACCGAAGGCGTAGACCTGACGGCCCTTGTCCAGCTGCTTGTGTGCGCCGGTGATCTTGCCGGCCTTGGCGATGTCCACGAAAGCGTCAACGTACATCTCGGTGTGGACGCCCAGGTCCTTCAGATCGCTCTGAGCGATGAGGCTGCCGATGGCGTTGGGCATACCGCCGATACCCAGCTGCAGGCAGGCACCGTCGGGGATCTGCGGCACGACGAGGTTTGCGACCTTCAGATCGACCTCGGAAGCGGGGCCGGCAGCGGCCATCTGGCCGATGGGCGGATTGTTGCCCTCCACGATGCCGGTGACCTGGGAGATATGGACACAGTTCTCCATACCGCCGAGGCAGCGGGGCATATTGGTGTTGACCTCCACGATGATCTTCCTGGCCTTCTCACAGACGGCACCCAGATGGGAAGCGCTGGGGCCGAAGTTGAAGTAGCCGTGCTCGTCCATCGGAGTCACCTGGAAGACGGCGATGTCCAGCGGGTCGGGACTCTCGCGGTAGTAGCGGGGCAGCTCCGAATAGCGGATGGGGGAGTAGAACGAGAAGCCCTGTGCGATGGCTTTGCGCTCGATGCCGCCCATGTGCCAGCTGTTCCAGGTCATGTGGGCAGCGGGGTCGTCGATCTGGAAGATCTCAGGCACCCACATCAGGATGCCGCCGCGGAAATTGACGTTCTCCAGTTCGGGCAGGCGCTTGGCAAGGGCGGCGTCCACGGCCACGGGGGTGTTGACGCACCAGCCGTAATCCACCCAGTCGCCGCTCTTGACCAGAGAAGCAGCCTGCTCGGCAGTCATCTTTTTCTGGGCATACATTTCCATGAAATCCATTATAAACCATCCTCTCCTTTAAGAACATAAAAGAATTGTAAATTTATTATTTACAATTCTACGGGACAAAATCTTAGCCGGAAATTTACCGTTTCTTTCCAGTCCGGACACTGTCTTATCACACCCCGGCGGTATCCTTGGGGTCGGCAGGGCAGGAGCCTCCGGCAGCGGCACACCTGCACAGCTTAGTTATAACATTAACAAACATTATAATCAAGCCCTCTTCCGCGAAAAAATGCCGCGCAGGACAATTTGACTAAATTTCTTAGGTATTTGTGGCGATTGTTTGGTATAGCAAAAACAATTTTTTTCGAAAAAGTACTTGATAAAATTTTGACGATATGGTTTACTAAGGGTGTACCAAGATGATGCGCCCCAGTGCGACGTTAATTGACTAAAAATTAACGATATTGCAATGGCGATGCGGCCTGGTACTTGAAGCAGGAACTGAAAAGTGCTATCATGGCAACACCAAATGCGCTTTTCCAAAGCGCGCAATAAAGGAGACCATACCGATGGCAACAGCAGTTTACCCCGGGTCCTTCGACCCGGTCACGAGAGGACACCTCGACATCATCAAGCGGGCTGCAAAGATAAACGACCAGCTCATTGTAGCAGTGCTCATCAACAGTGCAAAGAACCCTCTGTTCACCGTAGAAGAACGGGTGGCGCTGTTGCGGGAGTGCTGCAAGGACATCCCGAATGTGACGGTGGAGAGCTTCGACGGCCTGACCGTGGAGTTCGCCAAGAAGCGCCACGCTTCGGTGATGGTGCGGGGCCTGCGGGCGGTGACGGATTTCGAAAACGAGATACAGCTCGCCCAGACGAACCACGCACTGATGCCCGGCATCGAGACGATGTTCCTTGCCACCAGCATCAAGTGGAGCTACCTTTCCTCCACCATCGTCAAGGAGGCTGCCCGCTACGGCAGCAACATCTCCAAGTTCGTGACGCCCAACGTAGAGAATGCCATCCACGCCAAAGTGGAGCAGCTCCGGGCGGAAGGAAAGACGATCTGATACCTTTTATAATGCAGAAAGGCCCTCGGGCTTTTTGATAAATAGTTTTACGAAACCCCGAAACATATAAATTCAGGAGGCTATTAACATGAAGAAAATTGTTATCGCATCTGCTTGCCGTACCGCTATTGGTAAGTTTGGCGGCACCCTGGCAAACGTCCCTGCTGCAGAGCTGGGCTCCATCGTTATCAAGGAGGCCCTGAACCGTGCTAACGTGAAACCCGAGCAGGTCGATCATGTTTACATGGGCTGCGTCATCCAGGCTGGTCTGGGCCAGAACGTCGCTCGTCAGGCTTCCCTGAAGGCTGGCCTGCCCGTCGAGACTCCTGCTGTCACCGTCAACGTGGTCTGCGGCTCCGGTCTGAACTGCGTGAACATGGCTGCTCAGATGATCGAGGCCGGCGATGCTGACATCGTGGTCGCAGGCGGCATGGAGAACATGGATATGGCTCCCTTCGCAATGATGAAGGGCCGCTACGGCTACCGCATGGGCGCTCCCATGGGCAAGAGCGAGATCGTGGATACCATGGTCAACGATGCTCTGTGGGATGCCTGCGGCTTCAACAAGCACATGGGCATGACCGCTGAGAACGTCTGCACCAACGAGACCTATCAGAAGAAGTACGGCTACAGCCCCATCACCCGCGAGATGCTGGATGATTTCGCTTACCACAGCCAGCTGAAGGCTGACAAGGCCATCAAGGACGGTGCTTTCAAGGATGAGATCGTTCCTGTTGTCATCAAGGGCAAGAAGGGCGATACCGTGTTCGATACCGATGAAGGCCCCCGTCTGAGCGCTCCCGAAGTGCTGGCAAAGCTGAAGCCCGCCTTCACCAAGGACGGCATCGTCACCGCTGCAAACTCCTCCGCTATCAACGATGGCGCAGCTGCTCTGGTCATCATGAGCGAAGAGAAGGCCAAGGAGCTGGGCGTGAAGCCTCTGGCTACCTGGGTCGCAGGTGCTCTGGCAGGCGTCGAGCCTGAGGTCATGGGCCTTGGCCCCATCGCTGCTACCAAGAAGGTCATGGCTAAGACCGGCATGACCGTTGCTGATATGGACCTGGTCGAGGCCAACGAGGCATTCGCAGCACAGTCCATCGCAGTCGGCGAGGCTCTGGGCTTCGATAAGGACAAGCTGAACGTCAACGGCGGCGCAATCGCTCTGGGCCACCCGGTCGGCGCTTCCGGTGCTCGTATCCTCGTCACCCTGCTGTACGCTATGAAGCATCGTGGTGCTCACAAGGGTCTGGCTACCCTGTGCATCGGCGGCGGCATGGGCTGCGCAACCATCGTCGAGATGGACTAATTTCCCTTTGAAGGGTCACTCCGGATATTGATACAGCCCGGACAGTGGGCGAGACCGGAGACTTGCCCCTTGTCCGGGGACTGTTTTGAATAAGATATAACCTGAATGGAGGTTTTCACAATGGCATTTGTAAAAACCGAGGTGCAGGGCGCAGTCGAGATCATCACCATCGACCGCCCGAAGGCACTGAACGCCCTGAACCCCGAAGTCCTGGCAGACCTGAAGGCTGCTTTTGAGGCAGTTGACCAGTCCGCCATCCGCTGCATCGTCCTGACCGGCGAAGGCGACAAGAGCTTCGTTGCAGGCGCTGATATCGGCTCCATGAGCACCATGACCAAGGCAGAGGGCGAAGCTTTCGGCAAGCTGGGCAATGATGTGTTCCTGATGATCGAGCATTTCCCCATCCCCGTCATCGCAGCCGTCAACGGCTTTGCACTGGGCGGCGGCAACGAGCTGGCTATGAGCTGCGATTTCCGCATCTGCTCTGACAACGCTGTGTTCGGTCAGCCGGAAGTCGGTCTGGGCATCACCCCGGGCTTCGGCGGAACCCAGCGTCTGGCTCGTCTGGTCGGCATGGGCATGGCAAAGCAGCTGGTCTACTCTGCTCTGAACATCAAGGCTGACGAAGCTTACCGCATCGGTCTGGTCAACGCCGTGTATCCGCAGGCTGAGCTGATGGAGAACGTCCTGAAGCTGGCCGGCAAGATCGCAAAGAACGCTCCCATTGCTGTGCGCAACTGCAAGAAGGCAATGAACGACGGCATCAGCCTGCCCATCGAGAAGGCTGTTGAGGTCGAGGAGAAGCTGTTCGGCGATTGCTTCGAGACCCACGATCAGCAGGAGGGCATGGCTTGCTTCCTGTCCCGTGAGAAACCGAAGCCCAAGGCAGTGTTCACCAACAACTAATCCATTACATAATTTTTGATATTAAAGGAGAGATTTCCTATGAAGATCGGTGTTATCGGCGCTGGCACCATGGGCCAGGGCATCGCAAAGGCATTTGCACAGGTTGAGGGCAACACCGTTGCTCTGTGCGACATCAAGCAGGAGTGGGCCGAGAATGGTCTGGCAAAGATCAAGAAGGGCTACGAGAAGCTGGTCGCTAAGGGAAAGATGACTCAGGAGAAGGCTGACGCGATCGTTGCAGCCATCACCCCGG
>OKXD01000197.1_pt1 | contig 20263 bp, 19 predicted proteins | sample 1607661 | NCBI WGS metagenome assembly OKXD01 (sample SAMN02674607, study PRJEB24791) | human gut metagenome, SKBSTL069 | isolation source: stool | host: Homo sapiens | place: USA | reverse complement strand
CAAACCTTCTGGAAGCCATTGAACAGGGCATCCTGACCCCGACCACCAAGCAGCGGTTGGACGAACTGGAAGCCCGGAAGGAAGCCCTGAACACCAGCATTCTGGAAGAAGAGCTGAAAAAGCCAGTCCTGACCCGCGAATGGATGCGGTTCTGGTTTGAAAAATTCCGCAAGGGTGACATGAGGGACATGGAACACCAGCGGCAGATCATTGATACCTTTGTCAACTCGGTCTACGTCTTTGACGACCGGGTCGTGCTCAATTTCAACTTCACGGACGATTCCAAAACCATCTCCCGTGAAGAGGTGTTGGGTTCGAGTGCTGTGGACAATGCTCCACCAAACGTAAGGCCGTTTACCTGAAAAGGTAAGCGGCCTTTTCTTGTATCTACGTGCTTTTTGATATGCAAAAGTGAAACGGATTCACTTTTGCATATTGATAATGAAACGTGTAGGAGGCCCCCTTTTCAGTCGTTTGTAGCAAGTTTGTAGCAGATCTGTAGCAAAATTCGGAGAGGAACGGCAAAATGACCTCAGAAACCCGATTTTTGCAGATTTTTTGGTGTAAAATTTTATCCTTGGATTTTGTGCAGAATGACGGTGGCGCTTTTCATTCGGATTCTGATGCCGTATAATAAAGAAAAAGATTATGGATGAAAGGAGAAATCGCTGTGCGCTACACCATCCGGCATTTTGATTTGCCACTGCTTACCTTTGAAGCAAACATGGACAGTGCAGATACGGACCTCCATATTATAAAGGTCTACGAAGAAAACCGTTCCTTTTTACCTTTGAACCTGACTGTATCAGAAGATGGTGTAGAACGCTGGCTGCGGCATCGCACAATTCCGAAGAACCGAGCGTATGTAGATGCTCTGCTCTCTAAGGTGGGGCTTTCTTTGAATCGACCGCTTGGAATTATTGCAGCCAATAAAGGTCTTTCACTCAATGATTGCTTTTGGGTAGATGCAGAGGGCTCCGGTGACACCTTTGAAAAAGTAAATCTTTACGATAACCGATTCAGTCAGGTGCTGGCAGCAATCGCCTTTACAGGATATGGCAGCAGCATACGAACTTCGCTTGCGTCCTGCCCGGAGTTCTCGACCAACGGGATGCTGCCCAAATGCTGGCGCAGGCAAAACGGAAAAATCTATCTTTATAAAGGTGGCACGTCAGGGTTCAGCAATCTGGGGTTTGAACCATACTCGGAACTGTACGCTTATCAAGTTGCACAGGTGATTGGCGTGAATGCGATTCGCTACACCCTGACAAAAGATCTGAAAAGGACGCTTTGTTCCAAGTGTGGACTGTTCACCAGCAAAGAATGTTCTTATATTCCCATCGGACAGCTTGTGTCCAAAGGCGGAATAAAAGCAATTTTTGCGTATTATCAGACGTTAGGTCAGAACTTTGTGGATGCGCTGGAAGATATGCTGGTCTTTGATGCAATCATCTGCAATACAGACCGCCACTATGGAAACTTTGGTGTGCTGGTAGATAATAAGACCAACACGATTGCGGCACCCGCACCGCTGTTTGACCACGGAAACTCGCTATTCAGTCTCGGCGGAACGGATCTTTGGGACAACCAGAAAGCATTTGATGAATATGCCCGCACACTGCTTCCGCTTGCATACGATGATTTTTTTGCAGCTGCAAAGAGTGCAATGAAACCTCGTCACCGTACAATGCTCCATAAGCTGCTGGATTTCCATTTTGACCGCAGAGCGACACGTTATAATCTGCCGCCAAATCGCTTGAAGATGATCGAAAAAGAGGTACAGCGCAGAGCAAGAGTGCTTTTAGGGTAAAAAGGAAATCGCCAAACGTGAGAGATTTTTCTCTCATGCATTGGCGATTTTTTGTATATCTGAAGCCGTCACACCGTGCCAGTTCATCGTGCTGAGGGCATTGACATATTCCTGCGAGACTTCCTTGTTGGGAATCCCGAAAATATCATTGTATTCATTATACTCTAATCCATCAGGAAGCACAAGAACGGGTTGATCAAAGCGAAAAGAAAACATCTTGTGTTATGCATAGCGTAATTCTCATATAAAACTCTTGCATGCATACTCCTGCGGGAGTATAATCAGAGCGAGGAGGTGGTTCTGTGGAAAAAACAATTTATCACGGTTCGGATCATATTATTGAAAAGCCAAAGTTCGGCTATGGCAAGCCCTACAATGACTATGGCATCGGCTTTTACTGCACTCAGAACCCCAACATGGCCAAAGAGTGGGGCGTTGGCATCGACCACAATGGCTACGCTAACCGGTATAAAATCGAATGCAACGGTTTGACCATTCTGGATTTGAACGCTCCCGGTTACACGATGCTGCATTGGCTGACGATTCTTTTGGAGAACCGCGAATTTGATACTTCTGCCCCGCTGGCCGCAGAAGCCAAAGAATACCTGATGAACACTTTTCACCTCGACTATAAGTCTGCTGATATCATCATTGGCTACAGGGCAGATGACAGCTATTTTTCCTTTGCATCCGATTTTATCAACGGTGCAATCTCTTACCGCCAGTTGTGCAATGCCATGCGCTTGGGCAAGCTGGGGCAGCAGTTCGTGCTGAAAAGCAAAGCGGCCTTTGAACAGCTGGAATTTCTCGGCTATGAGACCGCAGACTCTAAAGAATGGTATAAGAAAAAGGCCTTCCGTGACCAGACAGCCCGCCGCCAATATTTTGACGTGGAGCGCAACCGCCGTCAGAGGGGAGACCTTTATATTACCACGATTCTCGACGAGGAGATGAAGCCCAATGATCCACGCTTACGATAAAAGCTATCTTTCTGCTGCACAGAAAAATCTTGCCCGGATGTTGGATTATCTTGTCAACGATCTGCATTATCCGTTGGAGACGGCATGGCAGTGGTTTGTGACCAGTGAACTGTCTACCCGGTTCGAGCAGGGGGATTGTTCTGTGTTGGTGGGCTTGTCCGGTGTAGAACTTGCCCGCGCTGTACTGGAGCAGGCGGGCGAAGTCGTGCCTATGCAGAAACCCTCGTATGCCTACGACCGCAGCCCGGAATACTGGACAGGCTGGGCTCTTGCCTATTACCAGTGGCTGACCGGTCTGCGTTTTGCAGAGATTGAGCAGGCGGTGCCCATCACGGCGGTGCGGCTGCTGTATACGCCCTACCACGAGATGGATGTACGGCAGTTTGCAGACAAGATGAACGAGTTGTACCGTGCGGCAAAGCCGGAAACAAACCTGAAAGCCATGCGCACATTGGCCGGATTGAGCCAATCGGAACTGGCAGGACAGGCTGATGTGCCTGTGCGTACCATCCAGCAGTACGAACAGCGACAGAAGGACATCAACAAAGCACAAGCAGAAACTCTGCTTCGCCTTGCGCGTGCGCTGAATTGCAACGTGGAGGATCTGATGGAGAAAGTTCCACCGCTGAATTTTAAATAAGAATGAAGCGATGAGACCTGACACAGATTGTGCAAACAAAAAAGAAAGCTGCCATCCATGAGAGAAAAATTCTCACGGATCGGCAGCTTTTCTCTTTGAAGTTGTTATGCCTTCGTTGTGGTCAGAACTTCATCATTGACCAGCTGATTGGCCTTATCAAAGGCTTCGATCATCTGAGTCGCTTTCGGATGGAGATAGACTTCATCTAACGTTTTGGATTTGGGCGTGTGCCCGACAGCGCGTTTCAGGATATCCTTGTTGACGCCTGCGCGGTCACAAAGGCTGGCGTAGGTATGGCGGGTGGTGTAGGGCGTATAGGTGGCAAGCTTCCCGGCAAACTCCGGTTTGCGCTTACCATTTTCGTCGTAAGGATTCGGCTGGATGCCGATTTCCTCCAAGAAAGGATAGAATTTGCGGTTACGCCAGTTCTTCTCATTCCAGAAACTGCCTTTTCCATTGGGAAAGAGCGGACCATTTTCCACAGAGGTGGCATACGCATGTTCAAAAACCGGAATGCCAAAGTCGAGAATGGGAATGATGCGGTTGCGTCCGGCCTCGGTCTTGCAGCCGCCGATCAGATAAGCACCGGATTCCGTGCGGTGAAAATCTTCGTGTTTGAAGTGCAGCAGCTCATAGATACGCACTCCGCAGGCCAGAAGAGCAATTACCATCTGCCCGGTGGGCGTGTTCTTCTGGCTCAGGATCAGCGTCACCTGTTCGTCCGTGAAAATCTCGCGTTCCGGAGATTTGCGTCCTTCGACTTTCAGGACAGATGCAAGGTTGGCATCCACGACACGCCAGCCAATGGCTGTGCGATACAGCTTACTGATAAGAATACGCTCTTTTTCCAACATGCTTTGAGACAGGCCGTTATCGGCCATCTTATCAAGGATGTTTTGGAAGTCTTGCGCATAGAGGGCGGCAATTTTGAAGTGCCACAGCGGACGGAGATATTTCCACGCAATGTCATAGAGCTCGCGAGCCTTATCGGACCGGCCCTTATATTCACGGGACTCTTTGAACATCCGGAAGCAGTCCTGCAGGGTAGAGTCCTGATAGGGTGTGGCCGGACGCTTCATCATTTCGGCGCGGACAGCTTCTGCTTCTTCACGGGTGACGTAGGTGCCAACAGCCTTCATGACTGTAATTCCGGTGTGAGGATCAGGGATTGGCATTCGGAGCAGCCATGGCTTCCGGCGTGTTCCGGACATTCGTGTGATGCTGCCATTGCCAGATGAGGCTTTCAGCCGGGGCGATTCTCGTTTGGCTGGAACGGCAGGTGGAGCTACTGCACCGGGGGATGGCGCTGTGCCAACGGGATGACCGCAGGCAGAGCAGAATTTAGCGGTATCTGAGATTTGATGACCGCAATTTTCACAGAACATAGAATTGAACCTCCTATTGCTTTGAACTTGCTTCAAAAATGCCCCCGGCATTTGGAGGATGCCGAGGGCGGATGGTCGAATTAGTTACGGGCGCGGGAGAGCTGGTACTCCAGGCTCTGTTCAGCTGTGAGACCATTCTGGATGAAATTTACCAAATTTGGGTAAAAGATGTAGATACGTGATCCGTTCGGTACGTGACTTATGTAACCGGCGGCTACGAGGTTGCGGAGACTGTGGTATGTTATATCATAACCTTCGCTCCGTGCACGACGTGCGGCACCTGTTAGTGTAAGAAAATCCTGCGGCTTATTAACCATAATTTTTCTCTCCTTTCATAAACTGATGGAAAGCACAGGTGGCTTTTCATAATAAGCATATCTTTTTGAGATATAGGACTCTTAAAGGGCGATTAAGGGTACCAGGGAAGATCTGGCTCCTTTGAGAAGTCATAACGCTCCAAAGAATGTAAATCAGGTTGTACTTCCTCATATTGGGCGTTTAAAGGGGGAACGACATAGCCGCAGTTAAAAAATTGACTCTGGTCACGCAGCGTGATAGCACTACAATCGATGTATCCACAATCGCCGGAGTGGCAACATGGAGGCGTTGTAAAGTAAATTGGAGCGCCCATAGTTGAAAGCAGATCAGCGTACTCGGGAGAAACAGGGTTTTCAAAAAATCCATCCGGGATGTTCATGATAAATCCTCCTTGAAAACGATTGACAAGCGAAGCATTTAAAGCTTTACTTATATTACAAGAATACTTGGTTATAAATTTCTGCCTTTGAATGCTGGCAATGGAATCAGGTGCTCGATTTCGACAATGAAGCCGATGCAATGTCTTCCAGATGACTGACGTTCACACAAATAGGAGCGCAAGTGGGTTTGGCTTCTTCCCCAATATAAATAGGACCTTGAAAAACGCACTGCCCAACTTCTAGATTCCGTAAAAGGTCAGAAATCTCAGCCCGATGCTGTGGAGATGCGAGAAGCTCGGCATAATACTTTACTTCTAGGAGAGCAGGGTGAAAGAGAAGTTTGTGGTTTGCTTGGCAGAGCATCGTTCTTTCGGACGCATTAAACTCACGGATACTCTGGCTGGCAAGGATCACATTCAGAGAGTATTTTCTTCCTTCTGTCAGGATTTTGCCAAGATAACAGTCCTTGTCGATGGAGAGGTTCTGCATCTCATCTATGTAGATGTAGCGTGGCGGTTGCCCTCCCTGTGATGCAGTGCGAAACTCATCAAAAAGAAGTAAGTCAACAATCACGTTCTTGAAGAGGGGCGGAAACTTGCTTAGGCTGATGTTTTCGATTCCGAAAGAATAGTTGACAGACTGATGTCTAAAAATATTGTGCCGCAGGAGAGGCGCAAGATAAGCCATTGCGTTTCTTGATGCTTTCGTGTCAAATTCTTCAAGGGCTTTGAGAACTGCTGGGAAAATGTCTGGATTATTGTCGCGGTCTGAAATTGCATATTCAAGAGATTCTGAGAGGGCGGTTGTTGAAGAACGGCTTAACCTGAGATGGCGATCTATAATATTGGAAAGCGTATAACTTAAATCTGCAGGTGATTCCATAGTTCCATCCGCGTAGTGCAGTGGCTCGAAAAGCGTTGTTGGAATTGGCGTGTTGTATGCATCAATTTGTGAGGACAGATGTTCAAATGACTTTCTGAAAATTGGAAAGAGATGTTCCGGGGCAGAGGAGTTATGAATATCGATGCTGCGGACGCTATAGCTCTGATTGGCCTTTTGCAGCACGATACTTTGGGCAGCAACACTCTTTCCGTAGCCGGATTCACCGAGGATGACATAAGAATCGTTATCCTGTCCGGGGATACTTTTTGTGGAAACGGATAGTTCTTGGCTGCCCTCATAGTACTTTCCTATGTAGGTTTGCGATAGCATAGACATAATAATCAAACTCCTTTTTATTTTTAGATTTCAACAAGGTCACGACTTCCGGGTTGATGTAGGCTACTTCTCAGAAGTGTTCGAAAGCGAAAATCCTTTGATTCATTTGGTGCAAAGGTGAGCGTTTTGGGGACTGATCCCGAAAGAACCCCGGCAGTTTTCAGACGATTGAGCACGTCGGACGGCATATAGGATCGCAGCTGCACCTTAATGATTTTCTTCAAAAGGGCAGTCGATGTATAATAATAGGTATCATCATATAGAATCTCATTCTGACAGTCAAAACTGCTATCGACATCTTCGAGTGGACGAAAACAAATCATATCACTTCGCCGGGCTGCATAGAGTGCATTCCGGAATAAACTGTTGATACTATCTCCATTGAACCTCTCCCAGTATTGAATATATAGGGTAAGGCATTCATTATGGGAACGTGCAACTACCCCTTTTTGACTGGGGTCTCTGATAGAAAAATACCACTGTACGACAGCAGCAATCGCGGCTAGTACGGAAATTTCCTGTCGAACGGGGCAGTCTTCTCCGAGTTCGTCAAAAAATTCTGTGTAAACTTTATCGATTTGAGCTTCAAATGCATCGGAGTTCCCGATAATCAGCTTTATCAGATCTCCAATTGAATTGAGCGAATTGGTTCTAATGCGGTGGTCAGAGAAATTTTGTACTGGTAAACAAAATATTCGCTGCCGAGGTGTTAAGTCTTGAGACACCACGATATATACGGGGTGCCTCTGATCGCTTTGCATAGAATTCATCAGCGCTTGATAGTTTTTGTCCCGACTATAGGCACTGGAAGACTCATTGAAGTTGATGTTTTCAGCGCGAATCCATACAAGAGGGCGGTCGATCAAGCTTTCTAACTCTTTTTTAAATACGCGAGGTGATTCGTCAAGGCTCAAATCTGTGTGTAGATACCGGTTATGCGTCAGTACACAGAACGGGCGTCTGATCCATAACTCGGGAGATAAACGTCCCTGTAGGACGGCATATAGCGATAGCAACTGATACATCACCATGTCAGATGTGGACGGGAGAGTAAAGCTAAAAAGCACCGTGTTAAGATCAACCCAGTTACTTTCTTGAAAACCCCATGAGTTTTTAGAAGAATACCAGCCGGGAGAGTACTTTATCAGCGGAGAAACAGAATTGAGCATGGGTGCGGTATAACGAGCAATCAACTCCGCGCAAATGGCGAGTGAAAAATTTGCTGTAGTTACAAAACCGTGGTCTTGCAGCAAAGTATAGCGATGAACGGCATTACAGGCTGCATCAACTATAACTTCTTTGTGTTCTCTGGTAGGAGTATCAAACGTATATTTGATGTATTCTTTTTGGGTGCTATGCTCTACAATTTTTTGTGCCCGAAGATTTCGGCAAGCACTAAAAGGCTTTTCAATAGTATTGATGCTATTACTGTACAAGAGGACTAGATAGCCCTGAGGATCAGTAGTTAAGCCATAGTTTTCGAAACTGAGTGCCTTCTGTCTGTAAGCTTTTTGTGCGTCACTCTCCCATGCCGCTTTAAGCTCTTGAGCATTTGCCTCAAGAGGATCGTATTGAGAGGATGATGGCTGTTGTGATTGGTGCGAGGGAGTAGATGGCGGTACAGGACTATTTGATGGTGCGGCACTATAGTAAGTTGAACATTGTGTAACATCCTGCGTCGTGGCAACTGTTTGTGTCCAGTTTCTTTTAGGAAAAGTCGAACTGACTTCTTCTGGCGGATTATAGGGTGTTCCATCAAGATTCTGAAGAGCATTGATCATGCCACTAGTGTTTGAAGCATTCATAAAGTATCCTTTCTTATCTTATGAGGTGAGTTGGCGGACGGCAGGCAGTTTGTCCGGTCGGTCTCGGGGTCAACTGCCCGCTATGCGGTTGTCAAGGTGCAGACTGGAGGGAAAGATACTGTGATCTTTCTAATTAAATTTTAGCACTTTTGAAGGAAAACAAATTTGAGTTTTCGTGACCGAAAATGAGAAAAGTATCAAAATAATGTAAAAGGCCGACTTTTGGAGAGATGAAATGATTGAGAAAATGGTATTGTTTGAAAATCAAAAGCAACTGGAGGAAACTCGCGATGAGCTGGAAAGATGCAAGCGTTTTAGCTTTCGATTGTATGCGAAAGAATTACCGTTGGAATTGACTTTAAGTCATGAAGAAAACAATGAAGTCAATGCGGTCAAAGCGATTTTGAAAGATATGGAAAAGGGAAACTGGCCAATGCTGCATTATTTTAGAATGCATTGTAAAAGCGATAGCGATCCGCCCAAGATACTTCAAGCCAATGCAATAGGATGTGTGATGATGTCATTGAGGTATTTAACAGCACGAAATATATCGGCTTCAGAATTTAAAAAGAAAATTTTTGATTGGGATGAAGATGGGGAAGGGTACGAGACATATCAAAGACGAGTGCGTGCCTTGGCGAGCAAAACAAAAAAAGTGGAACAGATAAAAATGAATCATACGGAAGAATTTCCATTTAACTTGATATGCCCGTACCAGTTTATTCCCACAATGAAGAAAAACGAGAAAGTAAAGGAATTTTTGACGCCGTTGTTTAGCGCTGCAACAAAGCATATTGTGGAAGAAAATCGTGACAGCGTAAGTTGGAATGTTTTAAGACTGGCAGAAAAAGAAAAAGAAATATTTGATGAATCAGACACAGGAAGCCTAGAAAAACAGAAAAAAAGCCGATTGAAAGATAGATGCGAGGACTTATGTGTAGCTATTGAAAAAATGAGTAAGGTGGATCTTTCTCAAAAAGGAAATCATAGCGAAACCGTTGTCTTATATTTTGCACGTGAGAATATATATCACTGCGAAAAATTAAACCGTATAGGAAAAGAAAAAATAGATCAAAGAACTGCAAGATTGATTATACATAAATCTTGCTATCCAATGGCATTCTATTTGGACGAAATCATTGAAAAATATGAAGGCGCTGCATTCATGTGCCAGTATGGCCGATATTTAAATATGGTAGCGGTTGCTCTTGTGGAATATGCATATGAAAATTTAAAGTTCAAAAAAGGGAGCGCGACCTATTGGCAGGCAATACAAGAGGCGGAGAGAATTCTCGGTAACTATATTGATGAATACTGGGACTATTACTTTTCTTTCTTAGATAAAAAAGAAAAAACGTTTCTTATTTCGGAAGAGGTGAAACCACGTATTTCGGATGATGCAATTTCGGCTATTTATATGTGCTTTTTAAACCGGGATATTTTATACAAAGCCCCTGATTTTGATTTTGATGTGATACCGCAATATTATTGTGCTGATGAAGTACCTCCGACCAAATATGAACTGAATGGCCCTATCGAAAGTATAGTAAGTAAATTGCACAATGGATTTATTATTGTACAGAATAGTGAGAACCAAAAGGAAGAACAAGATAAATTTACTGAGGCACTCAAAGAACAAGAATTACTTCAAGTAGAGGAAAAAACGCTTAGGCTAAAGCCACTTGGAGTGGATGACAATTGGGAAAGGCTTTTAAAAGTATTTGGAAAAACAAAGAAGAGTATTAGGGTAAAAGATTTTCGATATGAGCGTGTTTGGAAATCGGGTCGTATAGAGGCTATTTGTGGATGGAAAAATCCGCAGCTGATGAAAAACTGGATGGAGAAAAATGGAGTTGAAATTCCGGAGGTAGAAAGCGAATCATTAGACACAGAAGTGGACTATAAGGTTATAATGAAACTACTTATGGCCGGGTCAAATGACTTCGGAAGAGCCAAGATAAGATGGACAATAAGATTAGGAAAAATAAAAAACTGTATCAAGGGCAATGATTATATGTATTATTGGGAATGGGAACCAGAACTTACGGATGGTGGAAAACTGCTTAAATATGAAGCTGTACAAGCAGAAAAGCGTATTGCATCCTACACTTCTGAAAAAATTTGAGCGTTAAATGCTCCTTGATATCAGGAAAATAGGAGTTTACAAGCAAAATTTTTTTGAAAGTGTAGGAACAAGGGACACATAATGGCATTTTGACATAAATTCAGGGCGATCACGCAAGTGGTCGCCCTTTCTCTGTATCTGGTATGATTTGACCTTCGGCAACATTATAGTAACTCACAAAAGGAGGATTTACCGTTATGTTTGATTGCTATGACACTCTGATCACTCCAGAAGAAGTTGCCGATATGCTGGGATGTGGTATGAACACCACCTATAAGCTTTTGAAGTCGGGAAAGATAAAAGCTATGAGGATCGGCCGATCTTGGAAGATCCCCAAGAGAGCGGTACAGGAATATATTATACAGGAATCCCACTTGAAATCAGTTGGGTGGTAACATGAAAAAGCCCACATGGATGATGTTCCATGTGGGTTTTCTAATGCCTGAAAGTAGTGCTTGATGGAGTGATGTACATACGGGTAATCCAATGTTAATGCTAAATAATGTATAGAGCAGAAGGAAGGTGAAAGTTAATCTTTATTAATGACACTAACATTAGGATAAAGCGGCTGAATGGAATAGTTGTAGTACAAACAGTCGCACAAGAGCAGCCGAATGTGTAGTGTATATACATTTGGCTATTCTTGCTAGGAGGGGGAGGCGGATGCCGTCATAAATAATATTTTATTCTATAAATTCTCATCTATATTTTCAATGATATTAATTTATCTTTATGAAATATATGAATAGAAAGAAGGTGCTTATAATGGGAAATATCTTTAGTATACGATTGACAGATGAAGATAAAATTCATCTACAACAGAGAATGGATGAAACTGGTAAAAATGCAACAGAAGTATTTAAGAGCGCAATCTATTTTACCAAAATAGATGCAGACCTTGTTGATGAAATTATATCTAATATTGGATATTATGCGAGTGAAAAAAATTGGGAAGGAGTAAAAGAGGAGGTTCATAGGTATGTGTTATATCGAACTCAAAAATGATAAGTATGAAACTTTGGAGGACTTAAAACATTTATTGCAATATATTCTTAGATTAGATAAGACAGCAGAAGATAGTCAAAGAGCGAATACTATAACAAATACCTTAGCAGGTTGTCAGCCAGCGATGATTCCCAATGAATATTTGTGTGATCCAAGTGCCGTTTATAACCTGATGCTTTTTGAAGTCAGGAGAAGACATAAAGGTATTCCGCAGTTTGCAAAACACCGCATTGTTTCCTTCGCAGCAACAGATTGTATTTTGCCACAGGATGTAGTATCTCTAGCAGAAAGAATAGCAAGTATCTATGCGAAGAAAGGTTATATTACAGCCTATGGAATTCATGCGGATAGATTTAATGTACATATTCATTTTGCAGTTTGTGCAGTATCGTTTCAAACACAGAATATGTTTCATATTCAATGGGAATCTGAGTGGAATATGCTTGTAACGGTAACAAATCAGTGGAAATCTGAGTTCGACGAGATGCTTCAAAATAATATCCAAATGAGACAGTCAAGAGAAGCTGCATTGTATGGCGATGATATCGTTCGATACGGAAGCATTCCTCGGACAGCAAAAGGTCAAATGATTCAGAACAGAAAATCAAAACGCAAATAAGAAGGGAGAATACAATGGATAAGTTTGATGAAAAAATTATCGGCTACGAATCTACGAAAGAGATTCTGCGTCAGATTCTGGATATTCTAAAAAGACCGGAGGTTTATAAAAGAAAGGGCATTTCTATTCCAAGAGGGCTGCTGATGGAATCTGATCCTGGTCTTGGAAAAAGTCTGCTGGCATCTATCCTGATGGAGGAATCTGAACGAAAGCCCTTTGTTTTTCGTAAAACCTGTCAGGAAAACAGTTTTCTGGATGAATTAAGGGCTGTATTTGCTATGGCAAAGGAGGACGCACCTAGTATACTGCTCTTAGAAGATTTGAACCTCTATGTAGAATCCACCTCTCCCTATGCTCCGGAATGGGCTTGTCTGCAAGCCTGTATTGATGATGCAAAGGATACAGATCTTTTTGTGATTGCTACTACTAACGATACAAGGTATATGCCACCATCCCTGTTGAGACCGGGTAGATTTGATTATGTGATCTATCTGCAACCTCCGATTGGAGAGAATGCAGAGAACATTGTCAGCTACTATCTCAGGGATAAAGATTTGGCAGAGGATGTGCTGATTTCAGATATCGTCAAGGCTATGCCCAAGGTAAGCTGTGCTACACTGGAAACGGTAATGAACCTTGCTGCGCTGAATAGTGTCTATCAAGGTCATGAGCACATCCAGAAGGAAGATATCACAGAAGCTCTTCTTCAGGTGGTATATAAACTCCAAAAGACGGATAAGGAAACTGACTCCACAGAGTTGCAGAAGATTGCAGTACATGAAGCTGCCCATGCAGTGGTCGGAGAAGTTCTTCACCCCGGAAGCATTGGAATTGTCACGGTTCGCGGAAACCAAGGTGTAATCGGTGGTATGGCAAATGGCTGTGCTACTTATGCACAAAATGAAGAGGAATTTCTGGATGAAGTGACCAAAACATTGGCAGGCAGAGCGGGTGTGTCTCTGATCTATGGTGTTATGGATATTCAGGCATCGGCCGATATAGAGCAAGCAGATAAGCTCATGGATATTTGGCTGTGTCACTTTGCAGGTGGTGGCTTCGCGGGAACCGAATCAGGGGACAACAGAATGTCCGAGCAGAGACTTTCTTATAATGAAGCCATCAAGTCAGCAAAACTGGAAGAACTTTACCGAAGAGCATATAAGATTCTTCATAATAATAAGTATTTTCTGCTTGCTGTGCAGCATGGTCTTCTGGAACATGAAACGCTTCTGAACAGTGATCTTGCAAAAATTCGGGAATCTTGTATCTAAAACCTATTATTCAAAATGATAAAGCGGTCAAGTCCTTCAGGGGCTTGACCGTATTTTGCTGCGGAATAGTTGAATTTTATCTTATATAAGAAGCTACAAAAACATAGTCCGTGAGTGAGACGCGCGTGTCGAAAGTGAATTTTTGCAAGCGCCCCTGTAGCACACCCATTCTGAAAATGGGTGTGCCGTGAGAGGGTGCTCGCGGAAATTCGCTTTTGACACAAGCGGCTCACGAGCGGAAAAAAATTTATACCTCTTCCTTTATATATAGGAAAGAACGCAACATTTGAGAGACCGCTGTTCTTTGAGCAGGAGAGAGTTTAGCCCAGAGATCAAGAATTTCCTTTTGATCGGGGGTTAAGTAAACAGAGTCTTCCTCCTGAAAGAACTGGGAAAGCGAGATACCAAGGCCGGAGCAGATCTTCTCAAGAGAAGCTACATTGGGTTGAAGATTCCGTCTGCGCCAGGTAGAAATGGTAGATTGTGTCAGACCTGAATTCTCTGCGAGGGCATACTCAGACCAGCCACGGGAAAGGCGTTCCTGTTCAATGCGGCCCAGGATATCAAATGCGGGCTTCTCTCGTTCCATGGTTCAACCTCCTTAGATAAATCGTAGTGTGTACTTACGATTTTATCTTTTGAAGCCTTGACCAGTAATTATATAAGTCGTATAATCATAACAGGAAAAATCGTAGCATTTTGCGAAAATCCATTTTATATCATCAGTCGTTCTGATACTATTGCGAGGATATGCAAACTTTGAGGGAAGTTTCGAAGGAGGCACACCGGGATGGTTCAGTTCCATTTGGGCGAGAATTCCATTTCTTTTTCAGATGATTTTGACAAGTTAAATGCTCTTCGAGGCGTTATTGCAGATGGAATGAGTGAGTTCTCCATCTATGATACAATGGCGCAATTGATTTCAAAGCATGGAAGGATGCCAGATGTAGATGAGTTCGAATCGGTATTTCCATTGATGATTAACAAGCTGCTTTACGAAGTAATTGTTCCGGAAATCGTTGATTTTCTAGTTGAAAACGAAATTTACGATTGCTCTGAAGAACTATTTGTTCGGAAGTATCAGGAAAATTATTTCGATTTTGCAAAACAGCCCCAATTTCAAAATTTTATTAGTCACTACACAGATCTTACAAGCGAGTACATGGAAAAGCGCACTCAAAAGGCGTACGATCGTGCAAATCGTTCTCGTTGGATGGGCGGAGGCTTTGGAATCAAAGGTGCAATTAAAGGAGCTGCACAAGCTGCCGTTTTGAATGTGGCCACTGGTGCAGTTCGTGGCATTGGAGATGGAATTAGTGATTTTGCGTCTACAGCGGCATATAAGAGCAAGAAGAACTCGTTGTTATCTGACGATGTTTTTCATGAATTTGATATTGCGCTGAATAATTGTATTCACGGCTGCATTTTCGCTTGTCAAATAGAGTATTCTGCTCATAAGGGGATTTTATGCTCTTGGAGCCAAAGAGATAGTATTGAAAAAGCTTCAGCTATTTTTAACAATGTGCAGGCAAGGGTAACTGATATACCGAGGATGCTGAAACTCATGTCTGCCGCAATCGAAATTTCTCCGTATAATGAAGAGTACTATTCTTTTCTATACAAGTTAGATGGGATTAATCGAACAGAAGTTCTTTCTCTTGCTGAATACTTGGGCTACTCGCTTTATGCAGACCGGATTGAACTAATGGAGACAGAACTGAATGCGCTTTTAGAGCGGGCGCAATCACCGAAGCAGTACGCGGACTGCTCCAAAGAAATAATAGCTCTCGGTCAAAAATACAATTTGCTAACTTCGGGCGATATGGTTCGTGCTACAAGTGAAGAAGACGACGCGGCATCTTTTTTAATCAAAACCGCCTTTGAGTATGCAATCCGTGGGTTGTATTATGAAGCTATGGAGCAATCCAGATCGGGAAATAATGATCCCGAACAGCACGATGGTTATTTGCGTGCGCTCGAAGGTTTCAAGAAAAAATTCGATTATAAGAATCTTTCGGAACTTGACCCATCAGTGCTCAGAGAAATTCAGGAGCTGGAAAATGCAAATGACTTAAAAACTGCTTCAGAAGCACAGGAGCAGCAACATTTCTTGCGTGCAATGCAGGAATTAGGGCAATTTTACAAAAATGAAAGCTTAAGAAGCAGAGAACGGATTGCTGCAATACTCGATTTTGCGGAAAGGCATCATATTATCGTTACAGACGGAATTGCGTTTTCCGATTCTACACCTACCATCGCAAATGCCATCACACTGGCCTTAGCCGCAGAAGAACTAAATGATCGCTATATTACCGAAATCAAAAGACAAATAGACACGCCAACCTCGGAAATCTATCAAATCCGTGATAAAGTACAGGAACTTTTTAAACAGCGTGGAATTGTTGACGAGCAGAAACCTTTTGGAATTTTAGACACTTTCGCAGCAAGCGGAAGCGATATTTACAACGCAATCTTGGCTGACTGTGCCGACCTGTTAAACATTCCAACACAAATTGCAAGATATTTAGATAACTATAGTGATCCTTACAAAGACGATAATAGTTTTCGTCGAAAACTTGCGGCTGCAATTGTCAACCAATGTTCGAATTACCCCAAGTTCCCATGTACATACATAAATACTACGCTGGATGAGAACTGGGCTAAAAAGGAAGAATTGCCAAATCATGAATCTGTTTATGTTGGTGATTTTTATGCTCGTGTCCCAGCTGATGACATTGTTTGTATGTACTACTATCGCAAGGGCTTTTTGGAAAGCACATACACGGTTCTTACAACAAGCGGAATCTACTATCAGGATGATCATGGAACCACGGGCTATTTATGGAAAGATATTAAAGAAGAGCCTAGAGAGAGCTATCACCCCAAAATTATTTTTAAATCGAAAGACCACATATTTGAGTTTGGCAAAGATCGAGAGGGATTAGAGCTACTAAAAAAATGCATAAAAACGGCCCAGTCTCCCATGGCGCAAAAGAAGATTTCTAACAATAAAATCAATTTCGGTTCCTTCCTGTGTGAGAGGCTGCATCATAATCTGATGCCTAGTGAACGGTCTGCTATTTGTTTGGCACCAAGTTCCATATTGTTCAGTGATTCTGAACAGAGAGGGCTGGTCCCTGAAAAAGATCGTTCTCTGAAGCTACATATTACACAAGATGAGTTCATTTTGCAGCATGAATCAAATCCTTTTATAAACTTTATAATCAACCTCGAAAATTACGAAATATCAGAAGGAGAACGGGAAAAGCACCGTATTATAGTCCTTACAAACAATTTTTTGTACCTTATCGGAGGCAAAGGTCAAAATGTTGCAATTCATGTTGAGGACATCTGTTCTTTCAGGTTGGAGAAGCTCAATGAATCCAGCTACATCGGGATCAGTAGCTCAAAGATGGTTTATTCAAAATATCTGGAAAATCCAGCAATTGATATGCCGTCTCTTTATGACCATCTGAATCAGGCATTGGTTATCAAACCCAGCTCTGAAGGCCAATTGCCGAGTGCGCAAGTGCGGCCTAAAGAAATGCTCCAAAGTGACAAAATCTTTTGTCCTTACTGCGGAAAGAAAATCCAAAGAAATTCAAATTTCTGCTGCTTCTGCGGCTCAAAGATAAACTACAAAAAAATAAAAAGGAGAGTCTATTATGAAATGCCCTAAATGTGGGACGGAATTCAATGAAGGTGTCTTCTGCCCAGAATGCGGAACACCCATTTCACAGCCCGAACCAGATAAACCTTCCGACTCGGCATCGTCTAATACGAAAACGCCTACAGATGTACCCAAATCGGATGCAGAAACACCTCCACCGCAGACTGACCCAGCTGAACAGACAAAGCCGCTTGATGCTCCATCTGAAAAGAAATACGATGTTTTCTCGATGATTTTCGGGATTCTCGCCTTAGTTACAAGAGGCAAATTTATTGTGCCAGAGTTTTTGGGGCCCTATTTTGCTGCAAAGGCGGACGAAACAGGAACGGCTTCAAAAAAATCGAAGATAGGAACGATATGCAGTGCACTGAGCGTTCTTGCTCTTCTGGTGTCCATTTTTTCTAACAGCATTATTTTAAGTAATATATTGATTTTTATTGGTGCAGGGTTTGTTATTGCTGCTCTGTATTTTCTTGTGCAGATTATTAAAAAGCCAGACAAGAAGAAAAATGCGATTTCCATGGCGATAACACTTGTTATCGGAATTTTTGTATTGATGTTTGCAGCGGAAACCAGACTTCAGACAAACGATGAAGAATATTCAACGGTTGACGATGCACAGTCGTCTTACACAGAAGATTACTATTCTGATGATTCTGAGCTTGAATCTGAAGACTACGCTTCTGATGATTCTGAGCTTGAATCTGAAGACTACTTTTCTGAGAATTCTGAATTTGAATCAGAAGATACCGCCGAAACAACCAGAACAAAATTTGAGTTTCCCGAAAAATACGCAAAGAAACGTAATGAAGTTCTTGCACTGATTGGCAAGGGTGCAGGTGTGGATGTGCACTTTTCACATAAGGCGCTGGTTCAGTCTTTTGATGGGAAAACTGACTATACGTTCTATGGAAACATTAAAAATGGTAAAGCCGATGGCATTGGATTGGTTTATCGCGATCACAAACTTGTCTTTGGCGGTGAGTTCAAAAAAGGAAAGCCCTGCGGCTATGGAATTGTTTTCGACTCAGATATTCCGAATGTTAGCGCTGTTTATGAAAGTGATGATTGCTCAACCATCACGATGCTTGTTGTCCATCATCGTTTTGTGACATCGGGCGATGGATATATTTATTATGGCTTTAAGACCTGCCGTGACAATCAAAGTACCGGGTTGGAGTTCGAAAGTAATGCCTGTGTCGCTTACGAAGGTGGGTTAAAAAAGAACAAAAGGGACGGCAAGGGAAAGGCGTACAGCTATGATTACGATAAAAAATCGGCGTCTCTTGTTTATGAAGGTGGTTATAAAAACGATAAACCCTCTGGAAAAGGAAAAAGCTACTATTCCAATGGCCAGCTTTGTTACGATGGAAAGTTTAAAAAAGGAAAGTACAATGGAAAAGGAACACTTTATAATGCAGATGGAAGCGTTCAATACAAAGGAAAATTCAAAGATGGCAATGCTGCCTGACTTATGCGCGCAACCTTTGAAAATGACAAATCAAATTTAAATAGAGGCGCTAACATGGCTATGAAGGTTATCAAATGCCCTGATTGTGGGCATGAGCTGGCACGAGTGATCCTTGGAGGCGGAACAAATCAGACAAAAAGCTGCGCTGGTTGCGGCTCTCGTTTCCGTATCATCAAAGATGCTCGTACTGGCAGCGTCAGAGTAGAGCGTGCATAACAAAAAATAAAAATGTGCAGGGTAGCAGAAACGCCGCCCTGCACATTTTTGTTAAGTAAAGGACTTGAGCACTTCTTTCAGTGCTTCACGCTGTTCAGGGGATAGACGGGCCAGAAGCTTCAAAAACTCCTGCTGCTCCTCCAAAGTAAGCCTGTTCTCCGGCTCAGAATGATTTTGGTGGTTCATAAAAGATGCTTGCTCCTTTCGGCAAATCCTGTTCAGCCATCAGTTCAGCACGAATCTGACGCTTATATTTATAATAGGTATTCCGGGCAAGACCTGTGAGCTTCATGCACTCGGCATCATCAAGTGTACCGCCAAAGGTCTTGCAGTGGGTGCGGATGATCTGTTTGGCTTCTCTGGCTTTCTTTGTTTCAAAGCCGACACCCTTTTTGCGACCAACCTGCTTGCCGTTCAGCCGGGCGGTCAAAAGGCCCTCACGGGTGCGCTGGTGCAGATCGGAAACTTCTTTTTCAGACTGCTCAAAGGCCAGTTTGATTTGCTCCTTTGCCAAGGCCATCAGATACTCGTTGATGCCTTTCAAGATGAAGTCCACATTTGTCCCTGTCATGGCAATGCTGCCGGACAGGGCTTTTTTGTAAGTCTCGGTGTCGATGTGGTGCTCTTTCAAGAACACCAGTTGGATGCCCTTGCGGTAAAGGTCTTCGTACAGAGTAAAACCTTCTTCTGCATTTCTGGACATCCGGGATACTGAATCGAATACCACCATATCCCCGGATTTCAGAATCCGATAGAGCTTCAGCCACTCTGGGCGAAAGATAGATGTACCGGTGTAGGCTTCCTGCACGATATGGGCAGTCGGGTACTCGGCCTTGATATTGCGGATCTGACGTTCAATGCTCTGCTTTGCCGTAGAGATTCGGCAATAGCCATAGATGTTCATGCGTCTCCTTTCTGGCTCAAAGATAACGAGCGACATTTTTAAGACTGTGTTTTGCACCTTGAAATGGCCTGAAAACGGATGATTTTAATACAAAACAGAATATACGGTATTTTTAATACAGTTTTAGTGGGCATAGGCAGTCATAAAATCAGAAATGGTAGTGCACGGTTTGTGATTGGCGGTGTCCTCGCCATCCAAAGGAGCATAGTTCCAATCCGTTTCCTCGTCAATATATCGCCGCCCAGCGTCCGGCAGGTCCAGCGGTTCCGCAAGGATAATAGTGCCCCAGTGGTTGACCATCACAAAGGGTGCAATCTCACAAGGAATGCCCCGGCACTCGTCATCATGCCGAACATCGTAGGCGTACAGACCATCCGGAATGGTATCTCTCTTGATGCGGATGCTGGTGAACAGCGCAGGCTTTCCGCAAACCGTGATCTCTTCGT
>OKXD01000168.1_pt1 | contig 23090 bp, 17 predicted proteins | sample 1607661 | NCBI WGS metagenome assembly OKXD01 (sample SAMN02674607, study PRJEB24791) | human gut metagenome, SKBSTL069 | isolation source: stool | host: Homo sapiens | place: USA | reverse complement strand
GTGGTCACACCGGACGGCTGCGCCTTTGAGGGGCAGGCCGAGCGTGTGGTCTGCCGCGCCATCGACGGTGACCTTGCCATTCTGGCCAAGCACGGCGACTACTGCACCGCGCTGGGCATGGGCGAGGCCCACATCGTTGATGCCGAGGGCAGCCGCCGCCGTGCCGCCTGCATGGGCGGGATGCTCACCGTGCTGGACGGTGAGGTGCGTCTGGTAGCCACCACATGGGAGTGGGCTGAGCAGATCGACCACACCCGCGCCGAGGCCGCAAAAAAGCGCGCCGAAGAGATCCTGGCCCGCAAAGACCTCGACCGCCGCGAGTACGAGATGGCACAGGCCCGCCTCAAGCGCGCGCTGGTGCGCACTTCCATCAAGGATTAACAGCTGAAACAAAAAACCGGAGTCCCCGCGGGGACTCCGGTTTTGCTGCATCAGAAGCTTTTAGAGCATATTTGCCTTCTCGATGAGGCTGCGGATGTGGTGGGCCAGCATCTCGATGGCGGTGGTGTTCTCGCCGCCGTTGGGGACGATGATGTCCGCGTTCCGCTTGCTGGGCTCAACGAAAGCCTCGTGCATGGGTTTGACGGTGGTGAGGTACTGGTTGATGACGCTGTCGAGGGAGCGGCCGCGCTCTTTGACGTCCCGCACCAGACGGCGCAGGATGCGCTCATCGGCATCAGTGTCCACGAAAATTTTGTAGTCGAACATGGCGCACAGCTCCGGCTCCACGAAGGGGAGGATGCCTTCCACGATGAGGACAGGGGCCGGTTCGATGTGCTGCACCTCGTTGCTGCGGTTGTGGTCGGCGTAGTCGTACACCGGACAGTCGATGGCGCGGCCAGCCTTCAGCTCCTGTAAGTGGTAGATGAGCAGGGCGTTGTCGAAGGCGTCCGGGTGGTCGTAGTTCAGCTTGCAGCGCTCTTCAAAGGGCAGCTCGTCGTGGCGCTTGTAGTAGCTGTCGTGGGAGATGAGGCGCACCTCGTCCTCCCCGAAAAGCGCCTTGAGCCGACAGGCCAGTGTGGTCTTGCCGCTGCCGGAGCCGCCTGCGATGCCGATGATCAGATTGTTCATGTTCCAAAAACCTCCGCGTGCCGATTGTTGTAGAAAAAATCCCCAGAGTAGGGTATAATATCCTTATCCTACATAATAACACACTTCGCTCTGTTTTGACAGGGCCGAATCTCTGCTGGGAGACATTTTGATGAAAAAAATCGTTCCTGCCCCGTACATCGACCAGACTGAGCGCTGGGTCAACGGCTGCGAGAGCATCAGCAGCGTCATGCTGCTCCAGGCCGTGGGCATCGACATCGACCCGGATACCTTCATCGCCCGCGACCTGCCCCACGCCCCTTACTGGGAGCAGGACGGAAAACTCTACGGCCCTGACCCGTGGCAGGTCTACCCCGGCGACCCCCACGACCACACCGGCTACGGCTGCTATTCGCCCTGCATCGTCAAGGCCCTGAACAGCGCTCTGGAACACGAGGGCGCAGCCGACAAGTTCGAAGTCGTGGACGAGAGCGGCAAGACGGCGGCAGAGCTTTGCTCTTATATCGATGCCGGGATGCCGGTGGTGTTCTGGGCGACGCTGGATTTCCAGCCCGTGCCGGAAAAGCGCGACCACTGGCTGCTGGCCGATGGCACCGACTTTGCATGGAAGTGCAACGAGCACTGTCTGCTGCTGGTGGGCTACGATGACGAAAACTACTGGTTCAACGACCCGTGGCATGACCACGGCGTCTGCCCGCAGCCGAAACAGCTGGTGGAGGACTGCCATGCGGCCCAGGGGCTGTTCGCCGTCACCCTCCGCCCGAAAGGAGAAGTATGAAAAAAGAAGAATTTCAGCAGAACATGAAAGACAGGATGCAGCAGTTCGAGGACGGCGGCCTCCGGCTCCTGAAAAAGGGCCAGAAAGGCATCGTCCACGCGATTTTCAGCCGCTTCGGGCTGGTGCTGCTGCTCATGCTGTTGCAGGTCGGTGTGCTGTGGAGCGTGTTCCGGTGGTTCGGCGGACTGCTGCCTCATTACTTCGGCGGCAGTGTGGCCATGTCGGCCTTCATGGTGGTCTACATCCTCAACAGCGAGATGGACAACAGCGCTAAGATCACATGGATGGTCACCATCGCCATCCTGCCGGTCGTGGGCGTACCGCTGTTTTTCTACGTCAAGAGCAACATCGGCCACAACGCCCTGAAAAAGCGGGTGACCCACCTCACGGAGGAGGCCCGGGGCTTACAGCCCCAGCCGCTGGCTGCGGCCCAGGAGCTGGCCGAAACCGACCCCGGCGCGGCCTCGCTGGCGCGGTATCTCCACGGAAAGGGCGGCGGCTTCTCGGTCTACAGGAACACGGAAGTTACCTACTTCCCCGGCGGCGAGGCCAAGTTCGAAGAGCTGCTTCGCCAACTGGAAAAGGCCGAGGAGTACATCTTCCTCGAGTACTTCATCATCGACGAGGGCCTCATGTGGGGCAAGATCCTCGAAGTGCTGGCCCGCAAGGCCGCCGAGGGCGTGGACGTCCGGGTGATGTACGACGGCACCTGTGAGTTCGCCACCCTGCCCCGGGATTACCCCAGCCGCCTCGAAAAGCTGGGCATCCAGTGCCGGGTGTTCTCGCCGGTGCAGCCCTTCGTCTCGACCCATTATAATTACCGCGACCACCGGAAAATTCTCGTCATTGATGGCAAGGTGGGTTTTACCGGCGGCGTGAACCTCGCCGACGAGTACATCAACCACATCGAGAAGTATGGCCGCTGGAAGGACGCCGCCGTCATGCTGGAAGGCGAGGCTGTCCGGCCGCTGACCATCCTCTTCCTCGAGATGTGGAGCATCCTCCGGGAGCCGGAGTTCGAGAAGTTTCTCTCCGTGCCGCCCCACTCCGTCCCGGCGAAGGGGTTCGCGGCCCCTTACGGCGATTGCCCGCTGGACGGTGAGCGGGTGGGAGAGATGGTCTATATCGACCTGCTCAACCGCGCCAAGCGCTACATCCACATCATGACGCCCTACCTCATCCTCGACGGTGAGCTGGAAACGGCCCTCAAGTTCGCGGCAGAGCGGGGCGTGGACGTCCACCTCATCCTGCCCCATGTGCCGGACAAGAAGTTCGCCTATGCGCTGGCGAAGACGCACTACAAGTCTCTGCTGGACTCGGGCGTGAAGATCAGCGAGTGGCTGCCCGGCTTTGTCCACGCGAAGGTCTTTGTGGTGGACGACAGCGAGGCCGTGGTGGGTACCATAAACCTCGACTACCGCAGTCTCTACCACCACTTCGAGAATGCGGTCTGGATGAAGGATACCGCCTGCATCCCCGCCATCGAGAAGGATTTCCAGAAGACGCTGGAATTCTGCCGCGACGTCGAGCCCACCCGGGAGAGCATCTGGGAGGGCAACGTGCTGCTCCATCTGGCAGGAATTTTACTAAAAGTTATTGCACCATTACTGTAAAACAAAGGGGAATGCCGAACGGCATTCCCCTTTGTTTTACAAATAATCCTTATCCATCGAGAAGCCCCGGCCGCTGACCTCGGTGACATGGCTCACGATGAGGAAGCAGGTGGGGTCGATGCTGTGAGCCAGCTTTTCCAGCCGGGGCAGTTCCCGGTTGGACACGATACTCAGAAGCACGGCGCTGGACTCGTGGGTGTAGCCGCCCTCGCCGTGGAGGATGGTCACGCCCCGGTCCAGCTGCTCGAGGATGGCGGCACAGATGGCGTCGGACTGGCTGCTGATGATCTTTACCTCGGTGCGGCTGGCACCCATCATCAGCATCTTATCCATGACGATGGTGTGGATGAGCACCATCACAATGCCGTACAGCACCTGCGGCATCGGGCTGAACACAGCCTGCATCAGCAGGACTATGATGTCGAAGGCCAGCATGGTGGCCGACACCGGCAGCTTGAACCACTTGTTGAGCACCAGCGGCGGGATGTCGAGGCCGCCGGTGGATGCACCGGAGCGGATGACGATGCCCAGCGCCACGCCGATGCCGAGGCCCGCAAAGACGGTGCAGAGGAAGATGTCCTCCGTCAGCACCCGGCCATTCGCCATCCCCTCGAACAGGGCGAGGAAGGCGGGGCTGAGAACACTGCTGGCCAGCGTATTGAGGGCGAAGGCCCGGCCCAGGACCACCCAGCCCCAGACCAGCATGGCGAGGTTGATGAAGAGCAGCAGCCCCGAGACGGACAGGCCCGTCAATCGCCCGATGGCCAGCGCGATGCCAGTCGCGCCGCCGGTGATGAGGCCCGCCGGCTCGAGGAACAGGGCAACGGTCAGCGAGTAGAGCGCGTTGCCGAAGATGATGGCAGCCCAGGTCCGGATCAGCTGCTTCCAGTGCGGATTCTGATTCATAGCGTTTCCTCCCATATCCCTTCTATCATACCGGAAAACGGCAAAAAAATCCACGCCCGGCGGCCTGCCGGAGCGTGGATTTTTGTTCATTTGACAGATGAAAGTTTGATCTTTTACTCTTCGTCCAGCAGACGCAGGCCGGCGGTGTCGGTGACGGGCAGCGAGAAGACGATGGAGCCGGCCTTTTTGTCGGCGTTGTCCATGATGGCTTTCATGATGGCGTTCTTCTCGGAAGTGCGGCTGACGATGAGCACCAGCTCTTTTTCGTTCACGAGGTCGATGCCCATGAACCTGGCCGCGCCCTCCATGCCGGTGCCTTTGGCGTGGATGACGGTGCCGCCGCCGGCTCCTGCGGCCCGGGCCGCGTCCATGATAGAGCCGGTGTAGCCCTGATTGGCGATGACCAGCAGCAGGTCGTAACGGGTATCTTTCAAGGTGCTTTCCTCCTTCAGCTCAAGGGTCTGGTGTTCGGTGAGGAACAGCAGGGCGCGCTTGCCGCCGATGCTGCTTACCGGGACGATGAATGCGATGCCGGTACCCGGCACATCAATGCGCATCTGGCGGCGCAGGGCTTTCTGGATGCGGGGCCAGCTGTCCGCTGTGATGATGGCAAAGAGCACGGCTTTTTCGGTCTTTTCCAGCCCGAGGGTGGAAAGCGTCTCCTGAACGGCAGTGCCGGCACCCACGGTGCGGAGGCTGACATCGACGCCGAAGCTCTTATACAGCTTCAGAAAGGCGTCTGTCGTGGGGCGGTCGGTGATGGTGACCAGCCAGTAAAGCGTATTCACGGCAAAGCCTCCTTACAGTTCGATGATGGCGTCGTCCGGCAGTTCGGCCAGCAGGGCGGCAGGATCCAGCAGGGGCTGGGCGTTGCGGGCCTTGCGGGTCTTGAGCTGGGCCACAAGGCCCATGAGCTGGACGGTGATGAGGGGCGTCATGGCGACCATGGCCACCACGCCGAAGGCGTCGGTGACGATGTTGCCGCCTACGGCGATGCAGGCACCCTGCGCCAGCGGCAGCAGGAAGGTGGCCGTCATGGGGCCGGAGGCCACGCCGCCGGCGTCAAAGGCGATGGCGGTGTAGAGCTTCGGCACCACAAAGGAGATGCTGATGGCGAAGAGGTAGCCCGGGATGAGGAACCACAGGATCGAGATGCCGGTGAGGACGCGCACCATCGCAAGGCCCACCGAGAGGGCGACGCCGGCCGAGAGGGCCGCGCCCATCGTCCCGGCGGAGATGGCACCGTCGGTGACTTCTTCGACCTGTTTGTTGAGGACATAGACCGCAGGCTCGGCCCGGACGATAAAGTAGCCGATGAGCATCCCGATGGGGATGAGCAGCCACCGGCTGCTCTGGCCGCCCAGGACCTGACCGAGGTAGTTGCCGGCGGGCATGAAGCCGATGTTCGCGCCGGTGAGGAAGAGCACGAGGCCGATGTAAGTATAGGCGAGGCCTACGCCGATGCGGCCCAGCGTCCGCCGGTCGATGTGAAGGGCGGCGAGCTGGAAGATGCCGAACATCAGGACGATGGGCAGCAGGGAAGTGGCGATCTCGTGCAGATAGGTGGGCAGGCCCTCGCTGAACAGCTGCCACAGCTCCACCGAGTCGCCCACTTCGGGGATGACCGGCGGCAGGTAGCTGCTCTCGCTGGCATTGAAGACGATGCCGAGGATGAGGACGGCGAGGATGGGACCCACGGAGCAGAGGGCTACGAGGCCGAAGCTGTCGTCCGCTGCATGGCGGTCAGAACGGATGGCCGACACACCGACGCCCAGCGCCATGATGAAGGGGACGGTCATGGGGCCGGTGGTGACGCCGCCGGAGTCGAAGGCCACGGCCAGAAACTCTTTCGGCACAAATGCAGCCAGAAGGAAGATGGCAGCGTAAAAGATGACCAGCAGCCGGGGCAGCGGGATGCCCAGCAGCATACGCAGGAAGGCCATGACGAGGAAGATGCCCACGCCCACAGCCACCGAGAGGATGAGGGTCATGTTGGGGATGGAGGGTACCTGATTGGCAAGCACCTGTAAGTCGGGCTCCGAGATGGTGATCAGGAAGCCCAGCAGGAAGCCTACCCCGATGATAAGGAAGAGGTTCTGGCTCCGGGTGAGCATGGAGCCGACCCGCTCGCCCATGGGGGTCATGCTCATCTCGGCACCAAGGGTGAAGAACATGATGCCGACGATGATCATGGCTGCGCCCAGCAGAAAGCAGAGCAGGATGCTCGGGGAAACGGGGGCGATGCTGAAACAGAGGATCAGCACGATGGCCGCGATGGGCAGGACGGCCTGAAGCGCCTCCAGCAGCTTTTCCCGGAGCTTGGGGAGGGATGATCTGATAATGATGTCCACCAGCCTTTCCCGCCCGGAAGCAGTGCCGCCGGGCGTTGGAATTGAGAAATATTTCCTTATTAAGTATACAAAAACAGACAAAAGTCCGTCAACAAAAGAGCGGCTAAGATTGGCAAAGAAACAGAAATGTTACAAAAAGAAAAGGCTGCCGCGCTTTTGCACAGCAGCCTTGAAGATCAGAATTTAGATGCCCTGCTTTGCCAGAACGTCAGAAGTCGGGGTGGAGAACACCGGAATACCGGCGTAGGGGTCGGGAGTGTTGTCGGCGGGCAGGGACTTCATGTAGGCGTCCATGGACTCGGCCACCTTTTTGGCGATGGCCACGGCTTCCACGACGGTGCGTGCGCCCATGACGGCGTCGCCGCCGGCGAACACGCCCTCGCGGGTGGTGCTGCCGTCCTCGTTGACGGTGAGCAGGCCGCGCTGGTTGGTCTCGATGCCGGTGGTGGTCTTGACGAGAGAGTTCTCAGAACCCTGGCTCACCGAGACGATGACGCCGGTGTGGGGGTAGAAGGTCTCGCTGCCCTCTACCTGGGTGAACTTGCCGTCCTCGCCCTTCACGGTGTCGCGGCAGATGATGCCGTTCTCACGGATCTCCACCGGAGCCTTGCAGAAGCGGAAGCCCACGCCCTCGAGCTTGGCGTACCGCACTTCATGCTCGGAAGCGCTGATGCACTCCTCATCGCGGCGGGCGTAGCAGGTGACGTGGCGTGCGCCGTTGCGGATGGCAGTGCGGGCGCAGTCCATGGCGGAGTTGCCCACGCCGATGACGGCGATGTCGTCGCCCAGCTGGAAGGCCTTGGAGTTGGCCAGATAGTCGATGCCGAAGGCCACGTTGCCCAGCGTCTCGCCCTTGATGTGCATGGCGTTGGCCTTCCACAGACCGGCACCGATAAAGACGCTCTTGTAGCCGTCCCGGAAGAGGTCGTCGATGGTGATGGTCTTGCCGATGGCGGTATTGGGGCGGACATGGATGCCCTTCAGCTCGAGGTGGCGGTACTGGAAGTCGTCCAGCACGCTGTCGGGCAGGCGGTAGTTGGGGATGCCGTACCGCATGACGCCGCCGATCTTGTCGCGGGCGTCGAAGATGGTGACATCGTAACCCCAGCGTGCCAGCAGGACGGCGACGGTCAGGCCCGCAGGCCCCGAGCCGACGACAGCGGCCTTCATGCCGTTCCTGGGGGCGGGGCCGGAAGTCATCTTGTTGGCATAGGTGGTGGAGATATAGTCCTCGATGATGGAAAAGTGGACAGGATCGTGGCTGGGCATCCGGTTGCGGATGCAGTGGCCCTCGCACTGGTTCTCGTGGTTGCACACGAGGCTGCACACAGTGGTCAGGGGATTGTTTTCAAACAGCATCCGGCCGGCGTCGTCGAGGTGATTGTCCTTGAGCAGGCGGATGACCTCGGGGATGTTGGTGTGGATGGGGCAGCCCTGCTGGCACATCGGCTTTTTGCAGCCGAGACAGCGGTTGGCTTCGTCCAGAACGTGAAGTGCCATGGTTCCTCCTTGTACCTGTCGAACAGGCGGTGTTGTATCCAAGTATCTTTACTATAATACACCGAAACTGCTTCGGCATACAAGTGCCGAAATGACAAAATTTGCGGAAAAATTTCTGCCATTACGTCAAAAAGATATTTTTTTGACGAAGTAGACCGCCCATTGCCTCCGGCGAAACGCGGCAGAGCGCAGCAAAATCAGCGGCGGCAAGCTGCGCCTCGGCCATCTGGGTGCAGGCACCGCCTGATCCCCGCAGACGGGCCAGCGAGTGGGAGACAGGGAGGGTGCAATTTTTTAAGAAAGGAAGGGCATCCTTCTTCCCCCCCAGCAGGTGGAGATAGGGCGGAAGGGCGGGGAGACTGTCGGCGGTGCAGCCCAGCGCGGCGTCCATGGCGAGGCGGCGCATCCGCGCCCGGGGGTAGCGGACGGTGGTGAGAGCGCCCAGAAGTTCGTCGTAGGTGGTGCTGGTACGGACCGCGGCTTCCAGACGGTGCTCCAGTCCTTCGGAGACGCCGCGGATGTCTGCAAAGGGCGCTTTGCCCCGGCAGGCAGACCGGAGAAGGGCCAGCTCGCACCGCCCGGCGGCGGAAAAATCGGTGTACTGCCCGGCGGCGTAAGCCTCCTGATAAAGCGGGAAGACCGCCTCGGGAACGTAAGGCGCGACGGCGTCCGCTCCGCCCTCGGCCCAGAGCTTGCGAAGTGCGCTGGCGCTGGCGAACTGCCCGTGGGCAGAGTGGAGCGCCTCACCGTGGTTCGCGCCTTGCCGGGGCAGAGGATAAGCCTCCATCCGAGGCGCAAGGCTGCGGATGGCCCGGCAGTATTCGACAGCGAGGTTGTTGTTGGGCTTGTCCAGCAGGGCGGCGACCCGCTCGTCAGATGCAAGCTGAGCCGCGGCGGCCTGCCGCGCGGCGGCAAAGCTCCGTGCGCCGCCCGCAAGCTGGGCTTTCAGGGCGGCGCGGTAGGAGCCGCTGTCAAGAAGCTCGGCGGCCTCCATCAGAAGGGCCGCGTCGGGTGTCTCGGCACCGAACACCAGACCGTCGCACCCGGCGGCGGCAAGCAGCGCCACGCCCGCCCGGGCGAACGCCTCTGCCCCCGCGCAGGCACAGGGAGCAGGCAGGGCAAACACAAGGTCAGCCCCGCAGGTGAGGGCGGACCGGGTGCGGACAGCTTCGGGCAGGAGGGGCAGCGCCCCCCGCTGCACCAGCGAACAGCTCATGGCGACGGCGACGCGCTCTGCACCCAGCGCTTTTGCCTGCGCCAGCTGCCATGCGTGGCCGTTGTGGAAGGGGTCGTATTCGGCGATGATACCGGCAAATTTCATGGCGTGACCTCAAAAGTTTGTGAAATATCTGTCATACTGCATGGAGAACTGGGGCAGAATGACGGGATTCTGGGCAGGATGTACAAAAAAGCCCGGGGACTTCGTGGCAGGCTTTGCCGCCATTGCGGCTTGAAAACCGGCCGACCCTATTATATAATAATTCTAGGAATCTGTAAAATTCTGCCCTCTCGGGGGTGGACAAAAACATATCTGGAGGAAACAAGAAGATGAAAATTCTGGTTATCAACTGTGGTTCTTCTTCCCTGAAATATCAGCTCATCGATATGGACGGTGAGAAGGTGCTGTGCAAGGGCCTGTGCGAGCGCATCGGCATGGAGAGCAGCATGATCACCCATGAAGCTAACGGCCACAAGGCTACCACTCCCGCGATCTTCCCCACCCACACCGAGGCTTTTGCTGAGGTCGTGAAGAAGATGACCACCGGCGAGGGCAAGTGCATCGACGATGTCAGCGAGATCAGCGCCATCGGCCACCGCGTCGTCCACGGCGGTGAGAAGTTCAAGGCCAGCTGCCTGATCACCGACGAGGTCATCAACACCATCCGCGAGCTGAGCCCCCTGGCTCCTCTGCACAACCCCGCAGGCATCCTCGGCATCGAGGCAGCCCGCAAGGTCTTCGGCAACGTCCCGATGGTCGCTGTCTTCGACACCGCTTTCCACAGCACCATGCCCCCGAAGGCTTATATGTACGCCATCCCCTATGAGTACTATGAGAAGTACGGCGTCCGCCGCTACGGCTTCCACGGCACCAGCCACAAGTACGTCGCTCACAAGGCTGCTGAGTACCTCGAGGAGCCCATTGAGCGCCTGAAGCTCATCACCTGCCATCTGGGCAACGGCTCCTCCATCGCCGCTGTCGATCAGGGCAAGGTCGTTGATACCTCCATGGGCATGACCCCGCTGGCCGGCCTGATGATGGGCACCCGCTGCGGCGACCTGGACCCCTCTGTGGTCAACTACCTGAAGTACACCCTGAACATCACCGGCCACGAGCTGGACGAGATCCTGAACAAGAAGTCCGGCCTGCTGGGTATCTCCGGTGTTTCCAGCGACAAGCGTGACGTCGAGGAGGCTGCTCTCCACGGCAACAAGCGCGCTCAGCTGGCTTCTGACATGCTGAACTACCAGATCAAGAAGATCGTCGGCAGCTACATCGCAGCTATGGGCGGCGTGGACGCCATCGTCTTCACCGGCGGCATCGGCGAGCACGACGAGATCGCCCGTGCAAAGGTCTGCCACCACATGGATTGGCTGGGCATCCGCATCGATACCGAGAAGAATGAGCATCCCGTGGGCGATGTCTGCGACATCACCGCCTGGGGCGCCAAGGTCCGCACTCTGGTCATCGCTACCGACGAGGAGCTGATGATCGCCCGCGACACCAAGGAAGTCCTCGAGAAGTAATCTCTGCATTTAAGGCATCCAAGGCCGCACCGCTCCCCCAAAGGGCGGTGTGGCCTTTTTGCTGTTTTGCACGAGCAAAGACCGTCTTATTATGCCGAATGCACAAAAAAGCGGACGAGGGGTTGTTTTTTGGTTGACAAATCAAAAAAAGAACGGTACAATAGGGGAGTCCTCAGTCAGAGGACGTTTACTCATTCAAGCCCCTGGTAAGCTTACGATCAGCGCTATGGTCCCTAAAAACCAAAGGTATGGTTACAATCCTTCCGTGGGCAAGAACTAAACAAAGAGGAGATACTACTATGTTCGAAGACAAGACTTTAGTTTGCAAGGACTGCGGCAAGGAGTTTGTTTGGACTGCTGGTGAGCAGGAGTTCTACGCATCTCGCGGCTTTGAGAACCAGCCCCAGCGCTGCAAGCCCTGCCGTGATGCCCGCAAGAACGGCGGCGCACGCAGCAACGGCGGTGAGCGCCAGATGTTCGACGCTGTCTGCGCAGCTTGCGGCAAGGCTTGCAAGGTTCCCTTCCAGCCCCGTGAGGACCGTCCGGTCTACTGCTCTGACTGCTTCGCTCGCATGAAGCAGAACTAAGCGCTGATTTTCATTTAAATCGGTAACAAATCCCCCCGCTGCCTGCTTGGCAGCGGGGGGATTTTTGCGCAAACGGTTCTTTTACGCCAGTCACAGCCCGCAGATGGCTTCGTAGGTGCGGGCGCAGTTTTGGGTATCGCGCAGAGGGAAAAAAGCCGCAGTCCGGGTCTTGTATTCCGGCGGCATATGCATCCCGTTCTGCAAAGCCGTTTCCAGCGCCTGCAAAAGTGCATCCTCGGTGGTGCACACCGGGCCAAAGCCGTCCCTGCGGTAATCAAAATAGCCCTGCTTATAGTGATACTGCCGGAACTCCGCTTCGTCGAACTGATAGTACAGTTCCGGTTTTTCCAGATAGGCTACATCAAAAAAGACGCTGGAATAATCTGTGATCAGCAGTGCGCAGTCCAGTAAAAGCTGCTGCACGTCATGGGTCGTACTGTCGGCCAGACACACCCGCGCAGAATCCGTGTGGAACTGTGTCAGATGCTTCTGCATTTCAATATGCGGGTAAAAAACTAGCGTATAGCCGTACTGTTCCAGCATTTTGTGCAGGCGCGGACTGTTCAGCAGTGCCTGACAGCTCTGATAGAACTGTGTATCCCGGAACGCTTCTCCATCGGGATAGTGCGCACCGCGCCATGTAGGCATGAACAGGATCATTTTTTTGCAGGGAGCTTGCCCGACCTGCAAAAGGTTATCCCAGCGCGCCAGCCCAAGATAACGCGGTACTTCCGGCGCAAAGCCGTAGGTGTCCCGGATATACTCGTATTCCGGTTTTGCGCCGCAGACAAAGAGGTCCAGATACAGATTTTCCCGGTGGAGCCATTGCATCTCGTCTTTGATGACACCATGCTGCAAAAACACCTGTTTGCCCCGGGCGCGGATGCCCTTCGCGGCAAGGTGGTAGTGCACTATCAGGTCCGGCGCACAGGGCTGCACATGGGTACCCACCAGATAGTCGGCGCAGTAGTACAGCAGATAATGCCGGAAGCTGCACCGCTGCACCGCACCACCCAGAGCGGTAATCTTTGCAGCATCCGGGCTGTCGGCGGTGATGACATAATAGGCGCGAAGCTCCGGGTGCTGTGTGCGCAGATAACGATAAAACCAGTAGCCGTTGTCCCGGGCATCGGTGCCGCGCTCGCCCACCAGCCAGATGCCCCGGTACGCCGGGCTGAAGGCACGGCACACTGCACCCAGCAGCTTGCACAGCAACATGACCAGCAGCTCTTTCAGGTAGCACAGCGCACGCAGCAGCTTATATTTCATCCGTATTTTTCCCCTTTCAGCTCTTCTGGTTTGCGCCACAGAGCAGCAGCACTGCGCGGCATAGCCGCAGCTTGAGCAGCAGCAGCTTTACCCGGTCGTTCCGGCTCTGCATGGCGTGCAGCGGGGTGCTGCGCACCGCTGTGCGCACCCGAGGATTTTGCAGCGCACTGCGCAGCCAAGCAGTCTGCTCGGCGAGGGAAAGCGGGCTGCAGCCAAGGTTCTTGATCCCCATCATCAGGTCGCGGATGGTACAGTAATTGGCCTTTGCGCGGTGCATGGGACTGTCCAGCAAGCCCCACGCGGCAACGGTGTCCCACACCGCATCGCTCAGGTAGAAGTTATCTTCCAGCCGTTCCGGGTGGTAGCGGTTGGACAGACTGCCCCGCCGGGCGATGACATAATGGTACAGCGGCTTTTCCAGCACCACCAGACAGCCGGGGTTCTGGCGATAGAATGCTACGAAGAACATTCCATCCTCTCCCAGCTGATGGGGAGGAAAGCGCAGATGGTGCTGTTCCAGAAACGCTCTGCGGTACATTTTGTTTGCAGCCAGATACGAGGACGCCATCTTGTCGAAATGCTCCTTGAAGGGCTCGCCCCGGTACACGCCGGAAAAGGTATAGTGGTCGGTTTCAGAGTGCAGCAGCTTTCCGTTTTCATCGCAGATGTCGTAAAACATCCCAAACTCCACACAGTCTGCATCCGCGTCCCGGACGGTATGGTACAGCACCTCTGCGGCGTCCGGCTCTACCCAGTCGTCCGGATCCAGAAAGAAAATATATTCTCCCCGGGCAGCATCCAGACCCGCATTGCGGGCAGCGGCTACACCGCCGTTGGGCTGGTCGATAAAGCGAAACCGCGCATCCTCGGCAGCAGCCTGTGCGCACAGCGCGGCGCTGCCGTCCTTGGAGCCATCGTTGATGAGGATGGCCTCGAAGTCGGTCAAAGTCTGCGCCCGCAGTGAGCGCAGCGCCCGGGGCAGCAGGCGCTCCATATTATAAATGGGCACTATAAACGTAATACAGGGCATGATCCCAACTCCTTGAAATGATTATCCCGGCAGACCGAGCCGACGCAGCAGCGGCCGCAGATGCAGCCGACCGGCAAGACGGCAGAACAGGTACGGCACTACCAGACCGGTCGCACCGCATACGAGAACTGTCCCGCCCGCAGAAACGCCCAGTTTTTCATACAGCACTAGTCCCGGCACTGCGCAGCAAAAGGGCTGATGATACAGATAGAACAGCATGGTATTCTGCCCCAGCGGAACCAGCCGCCGCAGGGGCTTTTGCAGCAGCACACACGCCGCCCAGATGCCCACACAGAACCCGCTGACCGCAAAATAGTCCACCCATGTGCGCACAGCTTCTGCAAGCAGGCCGTCAGGCCAGACCATAGTAGGAAACAGCAGTCCCCACACCACCCACAGGCCGCACAAGGCGCCAAAAAGTATCAGCGGCTTTGCGTGCTGTTCGGCCTTTTCACGCGGGAGCACGCAGCCCAGAAAGAAAAACGCGCCCTGCTGGAAATAACTTTTCACTGCCCAGAACCATTCGGTGAAAAGCAGCTGATAGCACGCGGGCAGCGCTACCACCAGCACCAGCTTTGCCGCCCGGGCTGCTGCCGGGGACAAGGCTTTGTCCAGCAGCCATGCCGTGAGGACAAACCAGAACAGCGTAGGCAGATACCACAGATGAAAACCATAGGGGTTCTCGTTGCGCAGCACCAACCAGAGATATTCCGCAGGCTGTTTTAACTGGTATGCACCGCCGGACAGCAGCGCCCGCACCGGCGGCACTAGATTCGCCAGATAAAACAAAAAGTACAAAAAAGCCGAATATATACCCCAGGGCAGCAGCAGGCTGTGCGCCTTTTTGCGCACGTATTGCCGGGCGGAAAGGCTGCGGTTCTTCTGCGCGGTCAGGGTGCAGCCCATACCGGAGAGCAGAAACAGCAGCGGGACGTGGAACCGGTAAACAAAGGTATAAGAGAACGCACACCATGGATGTGCGGCACGCATGGACATCCGAAAGGTATGGCCGTAGATCACCAGCAGCAGGCCAATGGCCTTGGCGATGTCGATGTGATCCAGACGTTTGGTGGTTTGTTGCATTCCATCGCCTTACCTTTCGCCCAGCTGCAAATACTGCTGCTGTAAGCGGGCGGCGGCGATGTTGATATCATAGCCTGCCTGCCGGATCAGTTCTGCACCGGCAGAGCGGTCACAGGGCTGTTGGAGCATCCGCTGCAAGCCTGCTGCCCAGTCTGCATTGCTGGCAGAAAGCGGGATCTGGATGGCATGGGGCGAAAGCAGCACCTCCTCCGGCACTGCGTCCGAAAATACGCACCCCAGCCCGGCGGCCTGCGCCTCGATGCCCACCACCGGCAGACCCTCGAAGCGGGAGGGCATGACGAAGAGATCCATCAGCTGGTACCAGTCTGCCACATTGCTTTGCAGCCCGGCAAACAGGATATGATCTGTGATGCCCAGTTCCTGCGCCTGTGCGCGGACAGCCTGCTCCAGCCTGCCGGTGCCGATGAGCACCAGCATCGCCCGGGGTTCCAGCAGCAAAAAGGCAGCAAAGATCTCCAATAGACGCTCGTGGTTCTTGCGGACGTCAAAGCGTCCTACATGGCCCAGCACCACCCGGTCTTCCAGCCCGTAGCGCGCCCGCATTTCGGCGCGGACGGCGGAGTCGAACCGGAAAGTCTCCGGCTCGATGGCGTTGGGAATGATCCGTCCCCGGCGCTCCCAGTCCGCCTTGCCAAAATAGTAGATGCCTGCGTCCCGGCCGCAGGCCCACAGGTGGGTGGCTGCGCCGGGCAGCAGCCGCTTGCAGAACATCTTCAGCGGCCATTTATAGTCCCGGACGATCCAGATATTATGGGCATGGGCAATGCGCACAGGCAGCCCCGCCTTCTCGGCGCCCTTCAGGGCGTACAGCCCCATCGCCTCGTTGTGGGCGTGCAGGATGCGGATGCGGGGATCTGCGGTCACAGTCTGCTGCACAAAGCGCAGATACGCCGGGTAATGCAGCGGGTCAAGTCCCGGGCTTTGGTAGATGTGCCCGCCCAGACGGCGGATCTCGTCATCGTAGTCGCCGGGCTTTTTCTTGTTGACGATAAAATCAAACTGAACCTTGCTGCGGTCGATATGCCGGTAGTAGTTCATCAGCATGGTCTCGATCCCGCCGCGGTCCATATTGCTGACCGAATGCAGCACTCGTATCATGGGGTACTCCTCACATTATAACAACTGAAATCTTCTGCCGTAGCGGCACCACAGCCCAAAGTCCTGCTGCCGCAGCGCACGGGCACCCCAGCGAGCACGGCGGGGCAGTGCGCTCTCCTGCGGCAGCGCCTTGGCATACAGTGCGCAGCACAGCCGGAAAACGGCCTGCTGCGTTTCCTGCGGCAATCCAGATATGGTGGCATAGCAAAAAGCCGAAAGCTGCAGCGTCAGGCTGCAGCGGTACAGGGCATCGTGGGGCAAGCCCAGCGCGGCATCCTGCGCCAGCAGCTGCTCCATGATCCAGTAGCTCTGCACGGCTGCAGGGCGGTGCTGGCTGGTGGCGGTAAGTCCCTTGGGGTTTTTGCGCCACAGGTAGACGACCTCCGGCACAGAGACCACTGCTTTTGCCTGACGGAACACCAGAAAATGGATGATGGTATCCTCAAAGCAGGTATAGTAAGCCGGAAAGCGCACCTGTGCAAACAGCTCCCGCCGGTAGATTTTACCCCATGGCATTCCGGGCAGCTCAAATCGCTCCGGCGCAGCGTTACCGATGTAGACCGCCGCCGGGTAGCACTGCACCGGACCGTAGCTGCCATCCGTGTACAGGTACTGCCAGCCGCCCTGCACCACATCGGCATCAAGGCGCTGTGCGGCCTCCAGCAGGGTACGGATTGCACCGGGCAATAACAGATCATCGCTGTCCACGAACATCAGCCAGCGCCCCACGGCATGGCGCAGCCCTTCGTTGCGGGCGGCAGCAGCGCTGCGGGGTGCGATGCAATTGCACAGCACCACCCCGGGCTGTGCCCGGTAGCGTTCTAGCACAGCGGCTGTACCGTCGGTGGAATCGCTGTCCACCACGATCAGCTGCACGGTGCAGTCGGTATCCTGCTGCAAAATGCTGTCCAGACAAGCAGCAATGGTGGCTTCGCCGTTATACACCGGCACGATGACCGAAAGCGTCACCGCCGGGTCCTGCGGCGGCAGCGGCGGGCATTCCCCCTCCGCTGCGGGCTTCGGACACAATGCTGTCAGCGCAGCACGGTCGGCCTGTGTGCTGTCCGGCAGCGGTGCACCGCCACGGTGCAGCAGATGATACAACGCAAGGTCTGCGTGGCCGCAGGCGGCGGCGCACACGGCGGCAGCACCCGCCAGCAGACGGCTGTGGGTGCGGCATTGGATCAACTGGTAAGCGCGTCGGTTGCGGATCATACTCCACCTCTTTCGATCCCGGCAAGGGCAGAGCCGCCCTCCTCTGCGATCAGGGACATCTTTTTCTGCGCCGTGCGCACCAGATCCCGCACATTATAGATATCATCCTCCGAAGAGGTCGCCCATGCGGCGGTGAACAGGATGGGGTACTCCGGGTTCAGCTTGTTGTACTCGTCCACCTGACTTTGCAGGATGCGGATCATGACCTCTGCCTTCCGGCTGCTGCACTCACCAAAGAAGGCAAGGAACTTGCCCACGCCGTTGTAGCCAACCACGCCGTCGGTATCACCCATCAGCTGCAGCAGACCGGAAAAATCCTTCAGGATGCCATCGCCTACATGGTAGCCGAAGCGGCGGCTCATATCGGACAGATTATCCAGCTGCAAAGCAAAGCAGGTATAATCTTCCGGCAGGATGCGGTCTGCCATACTGCTGATATAAACATTGAGCTTTTCGCGGTTGGGCAGCCCGGTCTTTTTGTCCACATACAGCAGGTAATCCACAATATCGGAGATACGGCCCAGCAGAACGGCACCACAGCAGCCGATGACGAAGAACAGCACCAGCGCCAGCATCAGATACAGCTTGACGTTGATAGCGGCAGCCACCTGCACCGAGCTGATCATCTTCAGATAATCCGCGCTGATGTACAGGTTCAGTTCCTTGCTGCTGGTATTGATGATCTCGTAGTATTTTTTCAGCTCTGTCTCGTAATCATTGATCAGGCTTTCCATCTTGGCGTGCTGCTCGTCCGTGCCGCCAAAATCCATATTGCGGAAGCTTTGCAGGATCTCCTCCTGGAACTGCCGGTCGATCTGGCTGGCAACCACCTGCTGTTCCAGCGACACCAGCTTCAGCACCAGACCATCATAGGTGGTCTGCGCCTTTTCGCCTGCGCCCTCCAGCTCGATGTTGTTCAGGATGTATTCTGCGGACACCACCTCGCCCCGGTCGGTAAAGTAGTTTTTCAGCAGGTCGGCGTTCTTGTACACATACTGATCCGTCAGTCCCCACAGACTGTCCCGCTGCTCGGTGGTAATCTGTTCGGTCTGCTTTGCGGTCTCAATGCAGTTGGCCAGATACTCCTGCAGCACCGTGCCGTCCCGCACCTGCGGGCCATTGAGCACATAGGCGTACAGTTCCGGAATGGTGTATTTTTTGAAATCGGTATAGATATCGCACAGGTCTGCATAGGTGTAGCCGGTGCGGGAAGAACGGAAGTCCGGGTAACTTTCCTGCTTGTTCTGCAGATAGGCCTGCATCTCATTGGTATCGTTTTCCAGAATGCGAATGCACTCGTAGTAGTCGTAGCCGTTGTCCAGCAAGCCGGAGGATGGGTTGAGCGAAAGCTTCTGCTCCACATATTTTTCCGTATAATAGGTACAGTAGCTCTGGATGATGGCATCCAGCATATTGCGGGCGTAGCCTGCACCCTGTGACCCGTCCACCACAAGGCTCACCTTGTAAGTATCGGGGAAATAGGTCACCTCTTCGCCCTTATCCAGCAGCGCATCATTGATGGTCTGCTGCTCGTCCGAGATCACCGGGGTCACCGAGATGTTGGAGCGGATGGTGCTCAGCCGCCCGGAAGCGCCCAGCGCGTCCATGGCCTGCGAGATGACCGTGGAGGAATAGATCTCGTTGACATCCAGATCGCTGCCGTCCGGGGTGTAGCCGTCGGAAATGCCGTCGTTGGTATAGCGGATGATGACCGACGCGGTGTACTGTTGCTTGCCATCCGCATACAGATAGATGGCGGCGGCACCTGCCAGCGACACCAGAAAGATCAGGATGCTGAAACGCTTCAGATAGCGCAGGATCTCAAACTTTTTCATTTGCGTTTTCCTGCCTTTCTGCGTTTGCGCTGCTGGAGCAGCCATGCGCCGCCCAGCATGACGGCAACGGACTCCATCAGCGTCTTTTTCAGGCTCAGGCGCTGCAGGAAGGAGACTGCGCCATAGCTAAAGGTGATATAGTTCTGGGATTTGTACTTGATATACGCTTTATCCAGTACAAACAGCTCCTCCGAGATCTCGTTGATAGCAGCTTCCAGCTTGTTCACCATGGCCTGTGCTTCGGCCAGACGCGGCTGTCCGGCATCCAGCTCCCGGATCTTCTGGTTCACATAATTCGTGCTCACGATCTCGGTCTGGTAACCGGTGGCATCGGACAGGGCACTATCTGCCGCCCGCGCCAGCGCGTCCATGGCGGTCTTGGTACGGGACATATAGTATTCGCTGTCCTCATCCACGGTGGGGATCATCATGATGGAAGTCATGGATTTTTCATAGATGGAAATTCCCTTTTTGTCTGCATCATAATAGGCTTGTTTCTTGCGCATGGCAATATCGTCGATCTTGTTCTTGTATTCCAGAATACTGGTCAGCATGGACGGATCCCGGGCAACGCCGCCTTCGATCACAAAGGCCATGGCATTGGGCAGATCGTAATCCACCAGATTGTTGATCTTTTTGCCCATCGTAGTAAAGTTGTTGGTGGAGGAATCCGGGTTCGCATCATCCGTAAAGCTTTTGTTCTCCTGCAGGCGGGTGTTCAGGTAGCGGTTCAGCCCCTCAGCGCGCACCTCCAGCTCGTTCAGCCGCAGGTAAGGCTCGCAATCGGTGGTCACTTCCAGCTTTTCCTTCAGCAGGCTCTGGTTGTCGCAGTAGCTGCTCTGAAAGATCTCCCGGTAGGATTCGCACACGCTCTGCAAAAGATCCATGGGCTTGCGGCTGCCAAGCTCCAGTTTGCGGGTATTGATGGAAAGATAGTAGTTGGTGCTGATATACTCGCTGCCATTGGCGCTGCCGGTGCCTTCCGGGCTGAGATAGAGACACTCCGCCAGCTGAGATGCAGTCAGGCTGTCCTGCAAGCCCACCCGCCGGATGGCGCGTTCCATCACCTCGTCCGAAACGATCTCGTAGGCGTTGAAGCGGGTCTTGTTGGGGTTCATGCCAAGCGCCGCCTCGGAGTAATTGAAGGAGATGCTGGCGGTGGCGCTGTCCGCACTTTTGAAATAGTGAACCAGCCCGAACAGACAGCACAAGGTCAGCAGGCAGAAAAACAGACGGTATTTATTGATCCAGATATGGCGCAGCGCCTGTTTGATCTTTTCTTTGATGTCATCCATGGCATTCTACCCTTTTGCAGCGGCCTGCACGCGCGGTGCAGGCTGCTTAGTCGATGTCAATGACCGAAAGCTCCGGCACGTTATTGATGCGGGGCACCCAGCTGGAATCGCCCAGTCCCCGGCTTACAATGAGGGTGGCGTTGTTGGCAAGCCCATAGCTGCCACCGGCATAGTCGGGCAGAAAGCCCTCCTCGGCGCTATAAAGCGGGCCGATCTTCGGCAGACGGACGATGCCGCCGTGGGTGTGCCCGGCCAGACCCAGTTCAAAGGAATAATTTTCCAGATGCTCAGGAAAGTAGGTGGGCACGTGTGCCAGACAGATGCGCAGATCGTAGTCTGTCTGCGGCTCCACGCTGTCCATAAAGGTGCTTGCTCCGTAATTATAAAAGTCCTCCGGGCTGCCCTCCACACCCAGAATGCTGATGACATTGTCGCGGACGGTATAGCGCGCCTCCTCATTGCGCAGGATGGTCACCCCGGCGGCGGTGAACTTTTCCACCAGAGCCTGATCGCCGTCCAGAAAATACAGCTCGTCCTCATGGTTGCCCAGCACCCCGCATACCGGCGCGATCTCGTTCAGCTGGCTGCACAGGGAGAGCATATTGTCGTAATTGGAGCCCTCGCCGTAGGTCACAAGATCGCCGCCCAGCAGGATCAGATCCGGGGCAAGGCTGTGGATATCCTGCACCAGCTCGCAGTTATCCTGCCCGTACTCCCGCAGATGTAAATCGGTGAGAAAAACGACCCGGCAGCTCTGGGTCAGCTTGCGGGAATGGATCTGATAAAACTCTGCGGTATAGTGGGTACGGTTATAGCAGATATTCTGCCACAGCGCCCCGCCGATCAGAGCGAGCAGAGCAATAAAGATCAGCAGCGTCAGCAGCACCTGCTTCCAGAGAGATGCTGCCCTCTGTGCGCCGCCGCTGTGTGTGTGTCTGCTGTTTTGCACTGCGCCTTTTCCGTGCTTTGCTTTGATAAAGGCCACATCCTTTCTGTGGGGGAACGTTGCAGGGAGACGCGCGCGGCACAAGGCCGCAGCCCATCTCTCCAAAAACGAATACAAGAATTGATATATAAAGAAATTATAACATATTTAAAGTGAAAAGCAAAGAGTGCATCGCTGTCGTGAGCGGATTTCACATTTGGGAGTTTCCCATAAAAAAGGGATGCCGCAGCGCAGCATCCCTTTTTTGCATATTTGCGGATCAATCGTCGTCGCTGTCCAGCTTGAGCACGGCGGTAAAAGCTTCGCTCGGCAGGGAAACGCTGCCCAGCTGACGCATCTTCTTTTTGCCTTCCTTCTGCTTTTCCAGCAGCTTCTTTTTACGGGAGATATCGCCGCCGTAACACTTGGCCAGCACGTCCTTGCGCATGGCCTTGACCGTCTCGCGGGCAATGATCTTGCCGCCGATGGCTGCCTGCACCGGGATCTCGAACAGGTTGCGCGGGATGTTGTCCCGCAGCTTTTCGCAGATGCGGCGTCCCTTGGCGTAGGCGTTGTCCCGGAACACGATCATGGACAGTGCGTCCACGGGGTCGCCGTTCAGCAGGAAGTCCAGCTTGACCAGATCGCTCTCGCGGTACTCCTTGAACTCGTAGTCGTAGCTGGCGTAGCCCCGGCTGCGGCTCTTGATGGCATCAAAGAAATCGTACACGATCTCGCCCAGCGGCAGCGCGTAGTGCAGGTCCACCCGCACATCGTCCAGATACTTCATATCGATCAGCACGCCGCGCTTGCTCTGGCACAGATCCATCAGGCCGCCCACATAGTCGTTGGGGGTGTACAGGTGCACATCCACAAAGGGCTCCTCCTGCTTGACGATATTGCTGGGATCCGGGTAACTGGAGGGGTTGTCGATCATCTCCACCGTGCCGTCGGTCAAAGTCAGGCGGTAGCGCACGCTGGGGGTGGTGGTGATGATGTCCAGATCGAACTCCCGCTCCAGACGCTCGGTGATGATCTCCATGTGCAGCAGACCCAAGAAGCCGCAGCGGAAGCCGAAGCCCAGCGCGGCGCTGGTCTCCAGCTCAAAGGTCAGGGAGGCGTCGTTCAGCTGCAATTTTTCCAGCGCGTCCTTCAGGTCAGGGTACTTGGCACCGTCGGCGGGATAGATGCCGCAGAACACCATGGGCTTGACCTGACGGTAGCCGGGCAGCGCTTCTGCGGTGGGGCGCTCTGCCAGCGTGACGGTATCGCCCACGCGGGTGTCCTGCACCGTCTTGATGCTGGCGGTCAGGTAGCCTACCTCACCGGCCTGCAGCTGGGCGCAGGGGGTCAGGGCGGTGGCGCCCATGTGACCCACCTCCACCAGCGTGAACTCTGCGCCGGTAGCCATCATGCGGATGGTGTCGCCGGGCTTCACTGTGCCCTCGAACACGCGGATGTAGACGATGACGCCCTTGTAGCTGTCGTAGATGCTGTCGAAGATCAGCGCCTTTAAAGGTGCGTCCGGGTCACCGGTGGGAGCGGGGATATCGCTGACCACACGCTCCAGCACCTGATCGATGTTCAGGCCGGTCTTGGCGGAGACGCGGGGCGCATCCATGCAGGGCAGGCCGATCACGTCCTCCACCTCCTGCGCCACCTCGTCCGGGTGGGCGCTGGGCAGGTCGATCTTGTTCAGGATAGGCACCAGTTCCAGATCGTGCTCCAGTGCCATATAGGTGTTGGCCAGCGTCTGGGCCTCCACCCCCTGGGTGGCATCCACCACCAG